>Ga0164241_10000052_pt1 | contig 281700 bp, 244 predicted proteins | sample OricomyardsoilBY_FD_108780 | JGI IMG/M metagenome (GOLD analysis project Ga0164241, IMG submission 108780) | Backyard soil microbial communities from Emeryville, California, USA - Original compost - Back yard soil (BY) | ecosystem: Environmental > Terrestrial > Soil > Unclassified | place...
GTGGAGCGGTTCAGCATGGAGGTGTTTGACCGCTGGGGCCATGTGGTGTTCTCCGCCACCGATATCAATACGCCTTGGGACGGGCGGGTGAATGGAGGGAATGATGCCACTACGGGAGTGTATGTCTATCACTATTCGGTGAAGGGGCATTACATGAAGGCGCACGAAGGCTATGGACAGGTTACCTTGGTCCGCGGCTCACTTGGTGTGAGGTGACCTAATCCGTTGGAAGATGAAGCGTTCGGTCTTGACCTTGGTCGTCGGATCTGCTGTGGGCCTTTGCCACGCACAGTTGAACGTGAGTACGGCGCTAACTCCGGAACAGCTGGTGCAGGATGTGCTTCTCGGAGGTGGCGTTACGGTGAGCAACGTCACCTATAATGGCTGGGCCGTCTTTCAACCACAGGCCGGTTCCGGCTCGTTCACCAATGGGTCCACTACGAATTTGGGTCTTGATGCTGGCATCATCCTGAGCTCTGGTTTGGCGACAAGTGCGGTGGGCCCGGCAGGAGATCAATACACTATTGCCAGTGATGCTACCGGAACGGGATCAGACCCTGACCTGCTGGCTATCACTACGCCGGGCAATTTGATCAACGACAAGGCTATCCTTGAGTTCGATTTCGTCCCCACCGGTGATTCGCTGGATTTCAATTATGTTTTTGCTTCAGAAGAATACCCCGGCTATGAATGCCCGAATAATGTCTCTTTTAATGATGTATTCGGATTCTTTCTGAGCGGCCCGGGTATTACGGGGCCATACTCGAACAATGCCACGAATATCGCCTTGGTGCCCAATACGTCACTTCCCGTCTCTATTCAAACGATCCATGGGGGAGGCTTTGGATGTCCTGCCGTGAATGACGACTATTTCATTGACAACTTGAATGGACCGACTTTGGTGTTTGGTGGCTTGACAACCGTGTTGCAGGCCAGGGCACAAGTGGTATGCGGAGCCACTTATCATATCAAATTGGCCATTGGGGATGCAGGCGATGAGTCATATAATTCAGCGGTGTTTCTTCAAGCCGGCAGCTTCCATTCCAATACCCTTCCCACCCTGTCCGCAGGCACATTGACCGGCGATGGCAACGTGGCGGAGGGATGTGAGGGCGCTACTTTCACGGTGATCCGGCCGGAAGGCGTGGACACCACAGTGACCGTTCCTTATCTCCTTGGCGGAACAGCAACACCCGGTACGGACTATCCAGCCTTTCCCAATCCCCTTGTCATTCCGGAAGGGCAGGATTCGGTGACATTCAATTTTCTGCCCTATTCGGACGGGGTTTCGGAAGGAACGGAGACTGTGATATTGAGTGTCTATCTGGTGAACGATTGCGGGGATACCCTGTCCAATTCGATCGACCTGAATATCGTTGACTATGATTCCCTGAAGATCATGACCAACAGCTATTTCCTCCTGCATTGCGACCAGGATTCGATACAATTGACGGCATCCTTCACGGGCGGCTATGGAAATACCGTGATGGTCTGGGGGGATTCGGTCCAGTCCAGCGAGATCTGGGTTCCGGGAATGGAGGACGGTAACTACACGGTCAGCGTTTCCGACGATTGTCCGGCTCAGACCTCTGCATCGGTGCAGGTGGATGCAGGTTGCGATGTGGTGATCCCGAATGTGATCACCCCAAATGGTGATGGCAGCAATGATGCCTTCGTGATCAAGGGGATCCTGGGCCGCGACAATGAGGTCCAGATCTATAACCGGTGGGGCGTGGCCGTGCTGGATGTGCGCAACTACCGCAATAGTTTCCGGGCTACGGATCTCCCCGACGGGGTCTATTTCTATAATATCCGGGTGCTAGAGAAACGGTATACCGGCCACCTGACTGTGCTGGGAAACAAGTAGGGGTCGCAGCGTAGAAGGCTTCACCCGATCAATGAACTGCCGGTCATTTCGGTGGGCTTGGCGATCCCCATCAGGTCCAGCAGGGTTGGGGCCACATCCGCCAGGATACCGTTGTGCAAGCTCACTGCGCGATCGGTGAGGACGAATACCGGAACCGGGTTTGTCGTATGCGCCGTGTTGGGCGAACCATCCGGGTTCACGGCCTTGTCGGCATTGCCGTGGTCGGCGATGATCACAAAGGAGTACCCCTTGTTCCGACCGGCCTCCACCACACGACGGGCGCAGGCATCGGTGGTCTCCACGGCCTTTACGATCGCCGGGAAAACACCCGTATGGCCGACCATGTCGGGGTTCGCGAAGTTGAGGACCATCAGGTCCACATCCCCGGCATTCAAGCGGTCCACGGCCGCATCGGCCAAGGCAGGTGCGCTCATCTCCGGTTGCAGGTCGTAGGTGGCGACCTTCGGTGAAGGCGTCATGCTACGGTCCTCGCCGGTGAAGGGGTTTTCGCGGCCACCGCTGAAGAAAAAGGTGACGTGCGGATATTTCTCCGTTTCGGCCATGCGCACTTGGCTGCCACCGGCCTTGGCCACCACTTCGCCCAGTGTCATCGGCAGGTCGTCCTTGGTGAAGATCACCCGCACATTCTTGAAGCGGTGATCATACATGGTCATGGTGACATAGTACAGGTCGAGCGGCTTCATGTGCTGCTCCGGGAACTCCTGTTGGGTCAAGGCTTCGGTGATCTCCCGGCAACGGTCGGTGCGGAAGTTGAAGCAGATCACCACATCCCCGGGACGGATGTGCGCGAGCGGTCGGCCATCCGTGCCCACAATGGCGCAGGGCTCGAGGAATTCGTCCGTGATGCCCTTGACATAGCTCTCTTCCATGGCCCAACTGGCGCTTGGTGTCTGGATGCCGGTGCCGTGGACCAACAGGTCGTAGGCCTTGCGCACCCGTTCCCAACGCTTGTCGCGGTCCATGGCGTAGTACCGCCCGCACAGGGTCGCGATACGTGCAGTGGTCCCCGCGATGTCCGTCTCCAATTCGCGGATCGCGTCCAAGCCGCTCTTCGGGTCGGTGTCGCGTCCATCCGTGAAGCCATGGATGAAGACTTCTTTCAGCCCTGCCGCCGTGGCCATTTTGCAAAGCGCGACGAGGTGGGACTGCATCGCATGCACCCCGCCATGGCCAAGCAGGCCCATGAAATGCAGGCGTCTGCCTGGCTCAGCCGCTGCGGCGAATGCTGCCTGAAGCACCGTGTTCTGCGCCAAGGTCCCGTCGATCACCGCCCTGTTGATGCGGAGCAGGTCCTGATAGACGACGCGGCCGGCGCCGATGTTCAGATGGCCCACTTCGCTGTTGCCCATCTGTCCCTTCGGGAGGCCGACATTTTCCCCGTCGGTGAGCAACTGCGCATGTGGCGCGTTGTTGAACAGGGAATCAACGAAGGGGGTCTTGGCCTGGGCGATGGCATCGCTGCTGTCGCCTGCTCCGATACCCCAACCGTCAAGAATGATAAGGGCGGCCTTGCGCAGCGTCATGGATGAAGCGGGAATAGGGCCGTAAATGTAGAACCGTGCGGAACCTCCGGCCGGTATTCGACGCGCCCGCCCAAGGTCTCCATCACACGGCGCACGATGAACAGGCCGAGGCCCGTCCCCTTGGTATCACGCGTTTCCTCATTGCCACCCCGGACGAATTTCTCAAAAATGCGCTGGCGGTCCTCCAAGGCGATCCCCGGTCCATGGTCCTGCACACACAACCGGATGGATCCGGCAGCGGAGGAAAGTTCCACGTTCACCTCGGAACCCTTGGGTGAATACTTGCACGCATTCTCCAGCAGGTTCTCCAAGATGGAGCGGAACAGCACGGGGTCGGTACGCAGTGCTAACGGCCCCGGCAACTTGGCGGTGACGCTATGTTCCCGGGCATAGCTGTTCCGCGCTTCCGCCAGGAGCAGGGCGGTCTCCCGTGCGATGTCCACCTCCTCCATGCCGGTCGGAAGGATGTTCTCCTCCAGTCGGCTGGCGAGAAGGATCTTCTCCGTGAGGACCTGCAGCCGGTCCACATCGTTGCGCGCGCTATGGCTTAACAATTCCCGTCGTTCCTCATCCAGATCGGGGCGCTGAAGTGTTTGCAGGTGCAGCTTGATCGCTGCGATAGGTGTCCGCAACTCGTGGCTGGTGGCCAACAGAAAGTCGCGTTGCTGCCGGGCCAGCGTCAGTTCATGGCGCAGCGTGCGATAGGTGATCCAGAGGCCGAGCACGATCAGGATCAGAAAGACCAGGCCTTCACCCAGTACCATGGCCAAGGAATGTTGTGGCAGGCGGACAGGCAGTGAAGGCACCACACCTACCGACAACAGTTCCTTTTGCATGGCAAGAACGTCGCGGTCCTTGCTGAGGAGCAGCCACATCCACCAGCTCGATTGCAACAGGATGTAGAGCGCGAGGAAGCCGAAGAGCAGGGCGGAGGTGCGCGGTGTGGATCGGGCCATCGCCCAAAAGTAGAGACCCTGATGGCCGGGCCGCAGGTGCAAGCGCAGTACATTGCGTGCCCGTTCCATGATGGATCAGCGCTCAGCTAAGGCCTTCATCCTATCCCTGCTCAAGGAGGGCCTCCCGGAGAAGCTCACCTACCATTGCTTTGAGCATACAGTTGATGTCCATACCTCCGCCATCACCATCGGGGAGGAGGAGGGCATCGTCGGGGAGGACATGGAACTGCTCAAGACGGCTGCCCTGTTCCATGATTCAGGCTACTTGATGGGCACGGGCCGGCATGAATTCGCGGGATGCAGCCTTGCCCGGGAGCATCTGCCCCGGTTCGGATATGACGTGGATCAGGTGGAGACCGTTTGCGGGTTGATCATGGCCACGGAGATCCCCCAGCGGCCCACCGATGCGCTGGGTGAGATCCTATGTGATGCTGACCTCGACTATTTGGGCCGCGCTGATTTTTTCCGCATCGGCAACCTGCTCTTCCAGGAATTGAAAAGCCGGGGCATGATCGCCAACGAGCGGGAGTGGAATGAGCTGCAGGTGCGCTTCCTGTCCGGTCATCGCTACTTCACCGCCACCTCCCAACGCTTGCGGGAGCCGATGAAGCAACAGCATCTCGCCCAGGTGCGGCAATGGCTGGCGACACATCCTTGACCCTCCGGAAACATGAAGCCCCCGGAGCGTTCCGGGGGCTTCCTTGGTGGTGCCTCCCAGAATCGAACTGGGGACACATGGATTTTCAATCCATTGCTCTACCAGCTGAGCTAAGGCACCAAGCTGATCTTGCCATCTTTGCAGTGCGACCTGCTCGGAAGGGCGGCAAAGATAGACGGATGGCGCAATGATGGAGCACCCAAGAACGGAGTTGGTCCTTGACGTGGGAAATACGCGCATCAAGCTTGGCTTTTTTCGCGAGGGGCGCCTCACTGGCCAATGGTCGCTGCCCCATGGGGACAGTGCAGCGTTGGCCTCGCTCTTGGACGGAACCCTGCCGGACCGTATCGCCTTTGGTAGCGTGGCCAAACCGGACCCTGGCCTGATGTCCCGCCTTGAGGCGATGGCTCCCGTAATTTCGATCACAGGAGCATCACCTTCGCCTGTGCGCACCGGTTATGCCGATCCCGGCAGCTTGGGCGTGGACCGGTTGGCGAACGTGGTGGGTGCCGCCGTGCTTTTCCCCGGACGCGCCGCCCTCGCCGTGGACCTGGGCACCTGTGTCACCTATGATCTGGTGGATGAGCTGGCCGTGCATCGCGGCGGTATCATCTCCCCCGGAATGCGCATGCGTGCACGGGCCATGCATGCCTACAGCGCCAAGCTTCCGGAGGTCGACCCACCGGAGGAAGCCGTTTTTCCCGGCACCGATACGGCAGGTTCGCTTGCCGCAGGTGTACATCACGGGCTGCTGATGGAACTCCGGGGTTTCATTGATGAATTCAGGCAACAACATCCGGGTCTGGCCGTTGTGCTCACCGGCGGAGACGCGCTCCGGTTCGCCCGGGCGATGAAAAGCGGCATCTTTGCACACCCTTCGCTGACCCTCCTTGGCCTGCATGCACTCTTGCACTTCGTTCCGGATAGCGGCACTGGCCGCACTCCTTAGTCCCGGCATCTCCCTCCACGCCCAAGGCACCGGGGCATCGCCATACAGTGCCTACGGCTTTGGTGACCTCCTCAGTTCCGGTCAGGTCTCACAGGCCCTCATGGGCGGAACAGGCGTGGGCTTCACCGAGCCCTACAGCGTTATCCTGGGAAACCCCGCCAGCTATGCTGCACTCGCACGGCCTGTGTTCGAGGTCGGAACCAGTTTTCGCAACAGCACCCTCGAATACCCGGACGGCAAGGCGAAGAGCAGGGATGCGAACTTCGAAGGCTTCACATTCGGTGTGCCCTTCGGCCATGGAAAGTGGGGCATGGCATTGGGCATCACGCCCTTCAGTGACGTGGACTATTCGGCGAAAACCTCCTCGCCTTTCGATGAAGGGACGGTGCAGTATGAATACATCGGGAGTGGCGGCCTGAATCAGGTCTTTCTGGGTCTTGGCCACACGCTCTTCGAACAACGCACGGACAGCTTGGGCAATACCGGATCGCGGCTGATGCTGGGCGCGGATGCCAACTACCTGTTCGGCAGCCTGGAGCAGACGCGGAACGCCATCTATCCCCCCAGCGGCTCCTTCGTCAATGTCCGTGCCTTCTCCTCGTTGATCCTGCGCGGGGTCTCCTCCAATGCGAGCATGATCTGGCAAGGCGACCTCACCCACAAGCATATCAAGGACGAGGACAATTGGCGCTACAACATCGGATTGACGGCCCAGCTGCCGGTGAATTTCAATGCAACCTATACCAAGCTGGTGAACACCTATACCACCAGTTCGGAGACCGAGACCTTCCACGATACGGTGGAATACAACAATGGCGTGAAAGGGAAGGTGGACCTGCCGATCGGCCTGGGCGTGGGAGCGGGCATCCAGAACTCAAGGTGGCTATTCACCGCAGAGGTGCGCACCCGGGATTGGAGTGCGGCATCGGTCGCTGTCGGGGATTATTCCTTGGGGTCCCAACTTCGGAAAAGCATGACCTATGCTGCCGGTGCGCGCTTCAAGCCTTCCGTGGATGGCACGCTATTGCAGCGCATGGTCTATCGGGCAGGCGTGCGACATTTCGATGCGCCAGCGGAGTTGAAGGGCCAGCTCGTCAGCGCGAATGCCCTCACCCTCGGGGTGTCCGTCCCATTGAATCATACGCAGACAAATAGTTTCATCAATATCGGTGGTGAATTCGGGCAGCGTGGCACCGGTTCGGACGATCTGCTGAGAGAACACTATGCCACCCTCTGGATCGGACTCACCTTCACCCCGTGGAAAGGCGAGCGCTGGTTCACCGCACCGAAGATCCAATGAGGCCCTGGGGGTGGACATGCGCCGGCCTCCTCGTCTTGCTGCTGCCTTCCTGCAAGAATGACCTGGACCGCGTGGCGGCCATCGAGGTACCCGCGAACGCACCGGACCGCGTGACCACGAACGCGGAATATTTTTATTCGGACAGTGGCCGGGTGACCAACAGGATCAACGCCGGGACCATCTCCGAATACACCAGCGAGGACGATCCGCACACCGAGCTCAGCAATGGCGTGGAACTGGCCTTCTTCGATACCGCAGGCCATCTCAGCAGCAAGCTCACCGCGCGACGCGGACAGATCCTGACCAAGCAGCAACGCATGGAGGTGGAAGAACAAGTGGTGTTCACCAACGCGAAGGGCGAAAAATTGGAGACCGAGCAACTCACCTGGGCGCAGGACAGCAACAGGGTCTACACCGACCGGCCCGTGAAGGTGACGCGGGCGAACGACATCATCTATGGGCAAGGCCTTGATGCGTCCCAGGATTTCAGCCGCTACACCATCCGGCACATCACGGGCAGCCTCTTCCTGGACCGGAGCGATACCTTGGCGCCAACGAAAGACCGAAAGTGATGGAGAAGCTCGCGCGGATCATGGAATATTTCTGGCTGGCATTGGCGGTGATCACCGGTGTGTATGCCGCCTATTTGCTGAACCAACGCGGTTGGGCCGATGCAAAGACCTGGCTGCTCTTCCCTGCGGTCTGCCTCGCCATGTGGGGCTATCGTCGTTTCATGCGGAACAAGATCGCCGAATGGGCCGAACGCGATCGTCAACGCAACGAAGAACAACGCTGATGGACGCAGGTCCTGAGCATTGGCGTGTCGATAGCGAAACCGGAAACTCGCGCCGATGACCGTGCAGACATTGGTCATACTGCTGCTTTCCTTGTTGACCTGTGCGCTGTGCTCGGGTCTCGAGATCGCCTTGGTCAGCAGCAACAAACTCTACATCGAGCTTCAGCGGAAGCAGGGTGCCATCTGGGCCAAATTGGTGGCGGGCATGATCGAGAAGCCTGCGCGCGTGATCAGTGCCTTGCTGGTGGGCAACACGATCGGACTCGTGGCCTATGGCATCGTGATGGCCGAGATCTTGGAACCATGGCTGCGGGCGCTCTATCCACAGGAAGTATTCGTGCTCGTGGGCCAGACCATATTGAGCGCACTTCTGGTGCTCGTGGTGGGCGAGTTCATCCCCAAGGCGCTCTTCCGTCTCGACCCCAACGGCATCCTCACCGTCTTCGCGTTGCCCCTCACCTTGCTCTATGCATTGCTCTGGCCTCCGACTGTCTTGCTCACCACAGTGAGTGAAGGCATCTTGCGGCTTTTCGGTGTGCGTCCGAAGATGGGCAAGGCGGGTTTCGGCCGGATCGACCTGGACGACTTCCTCCACGAGATCAGCGACGAGAGCAAGAGTGATGCGGACCTGGACGCCGAGGTGGAGTATTTCAAGAACACCTTGGAACTGAGCAACACCAAGGTCCGCGAGATGATGGTGCCCCGCGCCGAGATGGAGGCCATCGACGTGAACGATTCGATCGCCGAACTGCGCAAGCGCTTCCTCGCCACGGGCCTCACCAAGCTATTGGTACACAAGGGAAGCATCGACGACATCATCGGCTATGCGCACTCGTATGAGATGTTCCGTGGGCCGCGCAGCATCCGTTCGATCCTGCGGCCGGTGAACTTCGTTCCCGGCACCATGCCCGCGGACGAGGTCCTCCGGCTCTTCACCAAACAGCGCACTTATGTGGCAGTGGTGGTGGATGAATTCGGTGGCACCGCCGGCATGCTCACCATCGAGGATGTAGTGGAGGCCATCGTAGGCGATATCGAGGATGAGCACGACGATGAGCATTCCGTGGAGGAGCGCATTTCGCCCACGGAATACGTCTTCAGCGCGCGCCTGGAAGTGGAGGACCTGGTGGACCGTTTCAACTTGGCACTACCCGAGAGCGAGGAGTACGATACGCTGGCCGGATACATCCTCCATTGCACCGGCACCGTTCCTGATCCGGGCGATATCGTGGAGGACGGGCCCTTCCGCATGATCGTTACGCAGGTCTCCCACGGTCGCATCGATCTGGTGAATCTGGAGGTGACCGACGTGGAGCGCGGCTTCCGTGATGGGCAGGTGCCTGCGTGAGGAGTGGCTCCTATCCGGCCAACAACAGTTGCTTCGCGCTTGCCCTTATGCCGCGCGGCCCACCTTGGGATCGCTCATGGCACTTGTGCCTGCGGTGCCCAAGGCCTGCACGGCGAACCAGTAAGGCTTGTACGGAGTAAGGCCGGTCACCTTGCAGCGCACTCTGGTGGTGGACAGTACATGCTTCCATACCGTAGTGGGCAAGGTGGGGTCCGTGTCCGCCCTGTAGCAGATATAGGTGCGGGCGCCTGGTCGTGGGGTCCACACCAGCGTTACTTCACCCGGGATCCCGTTCTTCTCCACGGACTTCAACAAGGGCTTGCCGACCTGCCCGAATGGTTCGCGCTTTTTCACCATGTCAAAGCCGCTGCTGGTGAGCACTTCCGTATTGCCGAGGGCGATCATATTCACATATGCCCCAGTGGTCGACAGGGCCTTCATTACCTCCTTGGCTTTTGCAGTGCGGGCGGCCTTAGCCATGGCGCTTCCTCTCGTGGCCGCGCTGTTGCTGGCAGAATACTCGTCCGCCAAGGTCTGCAGTGTGGCCAAAGGCACTGGAAGATGCGGAAAGATGGTGGCATTGTCCGTGAGTTTGTCGATCACATTGCTCAACAAGCGTGACAGGCCCATGTAGGAATGGTTCGTGAATCCGGTCTTTACATACCTCATTGCATTGACTTTAGTGGTTCACCGGATGATGCGTTCACCGGTGTTGGGTCCTTTTATAGAAACTTCGGCGTTTCAAACGGAGCGCGTTCAATTGGGTTCCAAAAGCTGCTGGATGACGCTCCGGAACAGCCAGATCCATGCGCTCTTCGATCCGATCGCCGTCCGGATCGATCTGCTTCACCTTCCTTTCTGCTTGATCTCAGTCGGGATCGATCAGCTTGGTCCTCCCGTCTGCTTGATCTCTGTCGGGATCGATCAGCTGGATCCTCTTGTCTGCTTGATCTCTGTCGAAATCGATCAGCTTGGTCCTCCCGCCTGCTTGATCTCTGTCGAAATCGATCAGCTTGGTCCTCTTGTCTGCTTGATCTCTGTCGGGATCGATCAGCTTGGTCCTCTCGTCTGCTTGATCTCTGTCGGGATCGATCAGCTTGGTCCTCTCTTCTGCTTGATTTCTATCGGGATCGATCAGCTTGGTCCTCTCTTCTGCTTGATTTCTGCCGAAATCGATCAGCTTGGTCCCCTCTTCTGCTTGATTTCTGTCGGAATCGATCAGCTTGATCCTCCCGCCTGCTTGATTTCTGTCGAAATCGATCAGCTTGGTCCTCTTGTCTGCTTGATTTCTGCCGGGATCGATCAGCTTGGTCCTCTTGTCTGCTTGATCTCTGTCGGGATCGATCAGCCTCACCCTCTCCTCTGCCTGCTCCCTGTCCGGATCGATCAGGCTTGTCCGTTCTTCGGTCAGATCCTTGTCCGGATCGATCTGCTCTGCCCTCACTTCAGACCAATGCTTGGCCGGATCAGAAAGGAATGCAAGGAACGATAGCCAGCGGCTTGCCTTAGCATAGCCTTCGGACGCCTCCGCCAAAGTACTATGGCGACGGCGCGCCGAGCAAGGAGGCGGATCCGGCTGCAAGTACCCCGGCTCGCGCTGTAAGTTCCGCTGATCTACCCAAGCGAGCGGGGATGGGAGCGCAGACCACTCTCCTTACTCCACCACCACCCGCTCCGAACAAACCCCGTCCCTGTCCGAGAAGCGAATGAGGTATAGGCCCTTGCCATAGCGGGAAAGATCGATCTCCACCTTCTCCGCGCTTTGTGCAAGCGGCCGCTGGAACAACAGCTTGCCTGTGGCATCATACACGGAATAGAAGCTGTCCACCGTGAGCGGATCGGTGAACTCCACAGTAAAGCGGCCCGAGCTAGGGTTGGGGAGAACCTTTGGTGGCCGGGCATGGGATAACGTTTGCGCTATGCCAGTGGTGAACGTGCAGCCGTCGTATACCACGATGGGGGCGTGCGTGGTATCCTGCGCGTATGCGGGATAGGTTGTAGCACCATCCACTGAGGTGAGCGTAAGGTTGCTGTCCACCGGGAAAAGTGCCGTCATGTATAAGGGAGCGGGAGCCGCCTCACTACACGGCAGGTGGCCCAGAGAGTCGGTCTTGAAAATGTAGGTGCCATAGGGATAGCCCTGCCCATCGAACATAAAACCCCCGTCCGCCGTCGCCAGTAGATCAGCGGTATCATAACCCACGCCATTGTGCCCATACCTGCGCACCCATAGCGTATCCCCGTTCAGGTCCGTCTTCAGCAACCAGGCACGACCGCCAGACAGAATGGTACCCGTGTTGGCCAGTAGTACATAGTTTCCGTCCAAGGCCTTGGCGATGCGAACTCGGGGTGATGCGGTGGTCCAGGATTGCGTGCTGTTGTACCCATGGCACCATTGTACATCGCCATTGCTGTCCACCTTCATCAGGAATACCTTCTGCCCAGGGGACCCCGAATAACCAACCACGACGAACGAGCAATCGGATTCGATCACCGCATCGTGCATCCTTCCGCCGGGGCGGAAATAGCTCTTGCACCAGAGGATATTGCCGTTCGCATCCATACGCATCATACATGCCCCGCCCGATGCGAGATCGAAGCCTGCTAATAGATCGCCGCCGGGTAGTTCCTTGATGAAGTGGAACACTCCTTCTTGGTCGAAGGCCCGGGACCAGACATGCATCAGGCTGGAATCCGCCTTCAACATGAATAAGCGATTATCCATATCCCATCCGATCACGCTCTTGTTCGAGATGACCTCAAGATCACCGATGGCGTTTCCTCCGCTCGTTGTAGCATTCAAGTGATAGTAATGCAGAATGGATTCATTTCCCAATGAATCCATCCTCCCCATTAAGGGGTGTGCGCCTGGGTCCGGTGCATTAAGACCTTCGGAGTAATAGGTTGCGAAATAGAATTCATTGTCTGAGACCTTTTTAACCGAAGTCAGTAGCACCATGGTATCGAGCGCAAATGTGTGGGTATGCAGGATATTCCCTTGCGGGTCCGCCAAGGAAGTTCCAGATTCCCATGCGATGCCGGTAAGCAGATTGCCATTGGCCAGTTCAAGTAGGTTTAATCTGCTAGCTCCTATCCCCTCATAGTATTTCTCAATTGTCTCTTGTCCTTGGGCACCGATAGCGCCCAGTACAAACAGCACGAACAGAATTTTCTTTGCCATGGCTTACTGGATGATCAGGAGTTTGATGCGCGCGGAGGTCGCATCGGAAACACGGACTCAGTAGGTGCCGCGACTGAAACGGGCTGTCGGGATGGTGACCACGGGACCTTCGACTTGGTTGCTGCGATAAACCTGCCGTCCGCTAAGGTCATAGAGAGTGATGTCCTTGGCCGCATTGTCCGGCAAGGTCAGGTTCAGCAGATCATGCGCAGGATTGGGATATAGGCTGAAGTCCCATCTTGTGTCTGCAATTGTCTTCTTGCTTGAGGGAGAGGGCTATAGAAATCATCGCTTGGTGGAATTGCTCTAACAAGTTTAGGGGAAAATGAATAGCCAAGCAGTGCAAGTTCACCAGTGCATTGTCAGTGGCCCGGTCGCAGCATGGACAAGTATGCGATGAACTGCTGACAGCTATCGCAAGCCTGATCGCGAAGCGAACTATCCCTTCATCACCTGCTCCACCATCGCAGTGCTGCCGATGAAGAGCGGACAGCGCTGGTGCAGTTCGGTGGGCTTGAGGTCGAGAATGCGCGTGGTGCCGTTGGTGGCGCTACCGCCCGCCTGCTCCATGATCATCGCGAGTGGGTTGGCCTCGTAGAGCAGGCGCAGTTTGCCGTTGGGCTTGCCCGTGGTGCCGGGGTACATGTATATGCCTCCCTTCAGCAGGTTGCGGTGGAAATCCGCGACGAGGCTCCCGATGTAGCGCGCGCTCTTCTTCTGCTTCTTGCACGCGTCGATGTAGTTGCGCACGGGTTCGGCGAACTCGAAATAGTTGCCCTCATTCACGGAGTATATGCTGCCGTCGGCGGGGACCTTCATGTCCGGGTGGCTCAGGCAGAACACGCCGATGCTCGGGTCCAGCGTGAAGCCGTTGACGCCGTGGCCCGTGGTGTAGACGAGCATGGTGCTGCTTCCGTAGACCACATAGCCCGCCGCCACCTGCTGGTTGCCGGGTTGCAGGAAATCGTCCAAGGTTACCTTTTCCGGATCCAGGCGCCGGTAGATGGAGAAAATGGTGCCGATGGAAACGTTGACGTCGATGTTGCTCGATCCGTCGAGCGGGTCCATCGCCACCACATACTTGCCACTGCGCGAGATCGGATGGTCGAAGGTGATGTGCTCGTCATTCTCCTCGCTGGCCACGGCGCATACTTCACCCTGGTTGCGCATGGCGTTGATGAAGCGTTCGTTGGCATACACGTCGAGCTTCTGCTGGCGCTCGCCCTGGATGTTGTGCGCGTTGGTCTCACCGAGGATCTCGTCCACCAGTCCGGCCTTGTTCACTTCGCGGTTCACCAGTTTGGCGGCGAGGCGGATCGAGGTGAGCAGGCGCGAGAGATCGCCCGTTGCATAGGGGAATTCCTTTTCGCGTTCAACGATGAACTCGGAGAGCGTGGTGATGTTGGCCATGGCGATCGGTGTGGGCGGATATCCGTTCCTGATATGCTGCAAATATCCGAAGGACGCGATCTTTGGGCACCATGGGAATTTCAATACGCAGGGCCGAGGCGCGCGATGTGCCGCAAATGCTGGCATTGGTGCAGGAATTGGCCACTTTCGAAAAGGAGCCTGATGCTGTGACAGTGACCGAGGCGGCAATGCTCGACGCCGGTTTCGGGAAGAAGCCGACGTGGTTCGGCTGGGTCGTTGAGGGACCGGATGATCGGATCGTTGGCATTGCCATCTGTTATGATCGCTATTCCACGTGGAAGGGGCGCTGCCTCTACTTGGAGGACATCGTGGTGACGGATGCGATGCGCGGCCAAGGGATCGGCGACCGGCTTTTTCATGAATGCGTAAAGCACGCCGTGGCGAATGATTACCACTCCATGCGCTGGCAGGTGCTGGATTGGAACGAAGGCGCGATCCGCTTCTACAAGCGAATGGGCGCGGATCTTTATCCCGGTTGGCTGAATGGCGACCTGACAAAGGAGCAAATGCATCAGTTGACCACCGAATGAGACTCCGGATCCACAACAGGTGTCATTTCGAGCGGAGTCGAGAAAGGCACTTTGCAATGATCTTCAACGCAGTGTTGTCGTGTCTCGACTCCGCTCGCCATGACAACTGGGGTCTTCACTCCGGTCTTTGCCCAAGCGGGTCCGATACTGCGGATTGAACGCCGGATACCTTCGCATCATGGGAAGAATCGCATTCATCGTCCTCTGTTATTGTCTCCCGCTCTTTTCCAACGCACAGGATGGCGCGACGGACAGAAGTGTCTTGATCCAACGATCAGCAGCGGTGCGCACGAGAATGCTCGCGGACAGCATACCGATGACCGACGCGCAGGTGGACACATTGCAGGCCATGGCTGCGCGATCCAAGGGAACAGCGGCGATCCACCTGTTGCAACAGGCGTTGGTCATTGCCGATTCCATCCAGGACCTCGCGCGGGAACAACGTGCGCTGGCCGCGCTGGCCACAGCATACGAGCGCAGTGGCAGGGCGGATGATGCCTTGCTGGCAACACGTGCCGCGGATTTTTTGAACGATTCGCGGATGTCCGTTGTGCATGCGCAGCGGCTTCAGGAATTGCGCACGCAACAGGAGACCGAGCGCCAGCAATGGGAAGCGACGAGAGCGATGCAGGACAAGGAACTGCAAACGCTGCGTGACGAACTGGAGCAACTGCGGCATCGGCAACAAGAGACCTATGGCGTGGCCGGTGCGCTGGTCATCATTCTTCTGATCGTTGCGGGTTTGGTGTTTACCCGCGCAGGACGCAGGAAGCGCAAGGGGAGAGGGCAGCTTGCCGACGGACCGGTCACGCCAATAGCGCAACCGCGCAGGAACACGTTGCGGCCAACGGAACCGGCGACCGATCCAGTGCAGGAAACGCCAGCAACGCAGGCGGATCCCGCTATCGATACGGATGACGTGGTGCTGCTCTCCCTCTTCCGCAAGCGTATGCCGGAGCGGCTGCAGGCATTGAAAGAAGCGCGTTCGCGTGGCGATCATGAGAAAGTGCTGCGCGTGATCACGTCGATCCGTCCACAGCTTTTGCATCACGATGCGGAACGTTTTACGGAACGTTGCACGCGGTTGATCGCGGCAGGACAAGCGGTGCTCGAAGAGGCCTCGCGGCCTGATCTTGATGGCCTGATCGCCGACGTGGAACGCGCGCTGGGCGGGCCTTTCAGCGGAAAGTGATCATCGCATTTGGAAATGTGGTGCGTTCACCACTTAGATTTGCGGCGCGTTCTTTCAACAATTGCACTTATCCAGAAAGGTGGAGGGAATAGGCCCTGTGAAACCTTGGCAACCAGTCAGACTTGTGCTGACAGTGGTGCCACATCCTGCCCCGGCAACGGGGAGAGATAAGACGAACTAAGACCCCAACACGGTCTCTTTCGGCTTGTCCGGAGGAGACCGTTCGCATTTTGCGGCGGTCCTTTCCCGGAAGCTTTTCTGGTGCGGTGCGTGGCCCAAAACCCGTACGGGCGGATCATGATCCGCCCAAACCAACACCAGAAGAAAATGAGATCCGAGACCAAAGCCTTGCACAGCCTGCCGCATGATCCCTTGACCGGGGCCGTATCGACGCCCATCTATCAGACCAGCACCTTCGAGCAGGAGGCGCCGGGAGTGAACAAGGGCTTCGACTATTCGCGCAGCAACAACCCCACGCGCCAAGCCTTCGAAACGCTGCTCGCCGAACTCGAAGGCGGTGTGCGCGGCATCGCCTTCAGCAGCGGCCTCGCCTCAGTGGACGCGGTGTTGAAGCTCCTCAGCAGCGGCGACGAGATCATCGCGGTGGATGATATCTACGGCGGCACTTACCGCGCCCTGCACACCATCTACAATCGCCTTGGCATAACGGTGAAGCACGTTGACACGAGCGATCCCGGCAACGTGCTCGAGGCCATCACGCCAAGGACGAAATTGGTGTGGCTCGAAACGCCGACGAATCCCACGCTGAAGGTGAGTGACATCCGCGCCATCGCTTCCATCGCGAAGGCGGCGAATGCGTTGCTGCTCGTGGACAACACGTTCTGTTCACCGGTCGCTCAACAGCCATTGAAGCTTGGCGCTGACATCGTGCTCCACAGCATCACGAAGTACATCGCGGGCCACAGCGACGTGATCGGCGGGGGCATCGTGGTGAAGGACGAAGAGCTGGGACAACAGATCCGCTACATCCAGAATGCGACGGGCGCAGTGCTCGGTCCGCAGGATAGCTGGCTCGCCATCCGGGGCGCACAGACCTTGCATCTTCGGTACGAACGGATATGCCAAAGCACGCAGAAGATCGCGGAATTCCTACTTGAACATCCTGACGTTGCTGGTGTGAACTATCCGGGGCTTCGTTCGCATCCGAATCACCTGGTTGCACGTTCGCAGAGCAGCGCGTTCGGCGGTGTCATCAGCTTCTGGTTGCGCGACGACCGTGAGGAAGCGGCGGTTGAACTGGTGAAGAACACGCAATTGATCACGCTCGCGGAAAGCCTCGGCGGCGTGAAGAGCTTGATCTGCGTGCCATGCAGGATGACGCATGCATCGGTGCCTCGCGAGACACGGATCGCCGCGGGAATCCAGGACAGCCTCGTGCGCGTGAGCATCGGCTTGGAACATCCGGATGATTTGATCGAGGATCTCGCACAGGCGATCGCGGCGGTGAAGAATGTCGGCGTCGAACAACTGCGATACGCGTGATCGATGAGCAAGCGACCATTGACCCTCGGCACCTTCGGCAACGGCTGCGTCGGCCAAGGATTCCTGCAATTGCTCAACGCGAATGGCGGCACGGCGGCGCATGTGAAGCATGTCTGTGTGAAGGACCGTGCTCGTGTACGTGACGTCGGGAACGCGCGGCTCACCTATGAGGCGATCGACATCCTCGGCGATGACCAGGTGCGTGCGATCGTGGAACTCACCAATGATCCTGTGCTCGCGCTGGAGGTGATCCGCTTTGCGCTGAAGAGCGGCCGCAACGCTGTCACCGCGAGCAAACGCGTGGTGGCCGAGAACCTTGCTGAACTGATCGCGCTGCAACGATCCACCGGTCGTGCGCTGCTGTACGAGGCGGCCTGCGCGGCGAGCATTCCCGTAGTGCGTTCGCTTGAAACGCACTTCAGCGGAGAGGACGTCTTGCGCATCGATGGCATCCTGAACGGCACCACGAACTACATCCTCACGAAGGCGGAAGAGGAAGGACTATCACCGGAGGAGGCATTGCGCCAGGCCCAGTTGGCGGGCTTTGCGGAGGCGGATCCCTCTTCGGATATCAGCGGTGCCGATGCGCGCTACAAGTTGACGATCCTCATCGCGCATGCCTTCGGAACCATCGCGGAGCCGCGCGCGATCTTGCGTCATGGCATCGAGGAACTGCGCGCCAAAGACCTGGTATTCGGTGCGGATCGCGGCTGGCGCATCCGTTCCATCGCTAGCGCGTGGCGCAACGCGGACGGTCGATTGGTCGCGTACGTGCTGCCCACGTTCGTCCCGGGCAACGATGCGCTGGCGCTTGTACGCGAGGAATACAACGCGGTACGGATCGAAGGCGCTTACTCAGGCACGCACGTGTTGCAGGGTAAGGGCGCCGGGAAGTTGCCCACCGGCCTCGCCGTGCTCGGTGATGTGCAGCAACTGGTACGGGGCGGTGGCTACGCCTATGCGAAAGTGGACGATCGCGCACCCCAACTTTCCGATGGTCGTGAGCTCATCTCCGTCTATGCGCGGATCCCGGCCACACACCAGGAAGCGCTGTCGCATTTCGACGAGGTACGCGTCATTGACGTCGATGAGGAACAGGTCAGTGTAACGGGCAGTATCGCCCTCGCGGAACTCGCTTTATTGCTCGGTGACGGGCGGGATGGCTTCCAAGTGGTGGCGCTTCCGCATCTTTCGGGCCCTAAGCAGGGCAGGTGATGAAAGTCTTCAAGTTCGGTGGTGCCAGTGTGAAGGATGCGGAAGGCGTCCGCAATGTCGCTCGGGTGCTGAAACATTTCGGGCTTGATGACCTTGTGATCGTAGTGAGCGCGATGGGCAAGACCACCAATGCCTTGGAGGAAGTGGTGTGGAATTGGTCGGAAGATCGGCCGACCACGGCAGCCGTGGATGCATTGGAACAGGCCCACAAGGACGTGCTGCTCGAAGTGGCCCCGGGGGATAAGGCTGCAGCGATGTTGTTGGCCGATCAATTCCATGCGCTGCGTGCGATCCTTAAGCGTCCCGTGAAAAAAGGGATCGACTTCAATTATGACCAAGTGGTCTCCTGCGGGGAGATGTGGAGCAGCGTGATCGTGCAGGCCCATTTGAACGAGGCAGGTATCACTTGCTCATGGTGGGACGCGCGCGCCGTGGTCCGCACCGATGCATACCATCGTTCAGCCCGCGTGGACTGGGAGGCCTCCGCACAAGGAGCCGCCCGCTTGCTCGCGAATGCACCAAAAAGACCATTGCGGGCGGTGACGCAGGGCTTCATAGGAGGAGCCGGGGATGGATCGACCACCACGCTCGGTCGTGAAGGCTCCGACTTTAGCGCGGCCATCTTTGCCTACCTTCTTGACGCGGAGAGCGTGACGATCTGGAAGGATGTAGCGGGGATGTTCAACGCCGATCCCAAGCGCTTTGCGGAGACGGTACTGCTCGAACACATCAGCTATCGCGAAGCGATCGAGCTGAGCTACTTCGGCGCCAGCGTGATCCACCCGCGCACGCTACAGCCGTTGCAGAAGAAGAACATTCCGCTCTACGTGCGCTCCTTCCTCGAACTCGGCGCAATGGGCAGCACCATCAGTGAGGCCACCGACAGAGATACGCTCGTGCCTTCCTTCATTGTGAAGCCCAAGCAACTGTTGATCAGCATCACACCGCACGACCTCAGCTTTATTGTGGAAGAGAACCTCAGCGGCATCTTCAAGCTCTTCGCGGAGCGCAACGTGCGCATCGACCTGATGCAGAACAGCGCGGTGGCCTTCAGCGTCGCGGTTGAGGACACGCCGCGATCGCGTACACTGATCGATGAATTGCGCAGGGAGTATGAGGTGCTCTACAACGAAGGATGCGAGCTGGTCACCGTGCGCCACTTTGACGAGGCAACTCTCGCGAAGCTCACGACCGGAAAGGAGATCTTGATCGAGCAGCGAAGCCGCTCCACTGCGCGCTTTGTGCTGAAGTGATCTAAGGCAGTTCAAGCACGGCCATGCCCTCAGGCGTTTGGTCCAGCATGAACTCCATGATGCGCGGGCGGTATTTGTCCAAAAGATGGGCGATCGCCAATGTGCCCATGTTACCCGAGCGGATCAGGATGATCTTCGGCGGAGCACCGCGCAAGGCGGCAAATTCGAGATAGTCCTGATCGAAGGTCACGATCGTGAAGCCCTCCTTTTTCGCGGTGTTCCAGATCGATCGATCCGTCGCGTTGGCAAGCCCGATGGAGCTGATATGCGTGCTGTTCGGAAAGCCTGCCTTTACGAGTTTGACGACCCGATAGGAGATGTTCTGGTCGAAAAGGAGTTTCACGATACGAAGCGATGAAGCCGCTCACGTTGGGCGGCGTAGGCCAAGCATGCAAGGATGTCCTCCTTCTTCAATTCAGGGAAATCCTTTAGAATATCCCCATTGCTCATTCCTGAGGCCAGCCAACCAAGCACGTCCTCTACCGCGATGCGTGTGCCTTTTACGCACGGCCGACCAAACCTCTTGTTCGCGCTGATAGTGATGCGTTCGCGGACCTCCGAGCTGCTCATGACGTAAAGATAGTCCCGGACCGTTCTTGGGCCACGGCACGCTCTGGATGATCGGTGATGATGCCGTCCAAGCCAAGCGCGATCATGCGGCGGATGTCCTCGGATCCGTTCACCGTCCATCCCAATAGGCCGATCCCTTTATCGCGAAGCGTGCGCACGAGGTCTTCATTCACCAAGTGGAATTCTGGGCTGTAGTAGCTCGGCATGAAGCTGATCCGTTGCAGGTTGCTCTCCAGCCCTTCCGTATTCTCCACCAGCAGGGCAACGGGCATTTCCGGCGCGATCGAATGGACCGCTTCAAGAACAACAACATCGAAGCATTGCACCAAGCAGCGATCCGCGATGTGCAGCGCATCGATCTCCGCTAAGACCCTCACGGCGAAAGGTTTCGGCAGCGGCTGATATGTCCCATAGAGATCCGGCTCGCTCTTGATCTCGATGTTGAATTTCACGGGCGCCGATCCACGTTCTCGCGAAAAGCGATCGGTGGCCCGCACCACTTCCGCCAAGGTCGGCTTGTGCCAGTCGTCCTCCCAATGGGCCGGCTCTACATCCACTGTTGACGGCGCACAGAAGTAGGCTTGAACTTCCGCAAGGGAAAGGGTGAAGATGTTGATGCTGCGACCTTCCTTCTCCGTCAATATCGTGCGGTCCGGCTTGCGGCAAATGCTCGCATCCATCCACGTTTCATGGCTCACCAGCACTTGCCCATCTCCAGTGATCACCACGTCCATCTCGATCCAATCGCAACCCAATTCCATCGCACGGAGGAATGCCGGAATGGTGTTCTCTGGCATCGGCCCGGCGCAACCCCTATGGCCGTGTACCTCGATAGATGTGTTGCGATTCATGGGAGAAGGCCGGTATGCGAAGATGCGTTAAAGCTTTCCTCCGCGCCTCCGCGTCTCCGCTGCAACTTTACACCGCGCCTCACAGCTTTCCGTCGGCGATGTCCTGCAGGATCTTGTCCGCAAGCACATTCGCCAGCTTGAAATAGCTCTCCTTCGTGACGCCCGCGACGTGTGGCGTGAGCAGCACCTTGTCATTCGCATAGAGTCTCGCCAACGTCGGATCGGACGTTTGGTCGCGCAGTCCGAGCAGTGAGCGTTCCTCGAATTCCAGCACATCCAATCCGGCGCCCATCACGCGCCCCGCATCGATCGCGTCGAGCAATGCCGCAGTATCCACGAGCGGTCCGCGCGCGGTATTGAGGAACCAGATGGGTTTCTTGCAGCGGGCAAGGAACGCGGCGTCCGCATAGTGGTCCGTTTCCGGTGTCAACGGCAGGTGCAGGCTGATCACATCGCTTTCCTCCAGCACTTCTTCCAGCGTTGACTCTTTCACGGCCTCGTTGCTGAAACCGTCGCGGTATTTGTCGTGGGCGAGAATGCGGACGCCAAAGCCTTGCAATTTCTGCGCGAACGCGGTGCCCATCTGCCCGAAGCCGATGATGCCCACGGTACTGCCACCCAATTCACGGCCGCTGTTTCCCACGCGGTCCCAGATCCCTTGTCGCACCTCGCGATCGGCCTTGCAAAAATTGTTCATCAGCGTAAGCAGCAGGCCCACGGCATGTTCGCCCACGGCATCGCGATTTCCTTCCGGCGAATTGTAAAGTCTGATCCCGTGCGACCCGCAATAGGCGCGGTCGATGTTTTCCATGCCGGCCCCGGCCCGCGCGATGAAACGCAGCTTGGGCGCATGCTTCAGGAGCTTTTCATCCAACATCACCCGGCTGCGCACCACCAGACCTTCGGAATCGTGGAGCTGTTGGATGAGTTCCTTTCCGTGGCGTTCGCTGAGGTCCTCGCAGGTGTGGCCCGCCACGGTAAGGCGCGTGCTCAACACCGGATGCACACTGTCGACGAAATTGATCTTCATATCAGGATGTCACGCAGGAAAATGGCGGCGATGCTGAAGTAGATCACCAGGCCGGTGACGTCCACCACCGTGGCGACGAAGGGCGCGGAGGACGTTGCGGGATCAAGGCCAAGGCGCTTCAACAGCAACGGAAAGAGCGAGCCCACGAGGTTTCCCCAGAGCACTACGCCCACCAAGGTGATCCCCACCACAAGGCCGACCATCTCCCAGTGCGGTCCGTAGAGGTTGACGAATTGGCTCCAGATCGCCACGCGGATGAAGCCGATGATGCCGAGGATCACGCCGAGGGTGAGGCCCACACTGACCTCGCGGCGGAAGATGCGCCACCATTCACTGATGGTGATATCGCCCATGGCCAGTGCGCGGATGATGAGCGTGCTGGCCTGCGAACCGGTGTTGCCGCCGCTGGAGATGATGAGCGGAATGAAGAGCGCCAGCACCACGGCCTTGGCGATCTGTCCTTCGAAAAAGCCCATGGCCGTGGCCGTGAAACTCTCGCCGACGAAGAGCACGATGAGCCAGCCGGAGCGCTTCTTCACCATGTCCCACAGACTGCTGTTGCTGTAGGAATAGTCGAGGGCCTCCATACCGGCCATCTTCTGCGCATCCTCGGTCTCTTCCTCGCGGATCGCGTCCACCACGTCGTCGATGGTGATTCGTCCGAGCAGTCGCCCGCGGTCGTCCGTAACGGGGAGCATCACGAGGTCATACTTCTCCATGATGCGGTTGACCTCCTCCACATCCTCGTGCGCTTTCACGCTGATCACGTCCGGGTCATACACATCCTTCACCGGTGTGCGCAGCGAAGTGGTGATCAGTAGTTTCAGCGGGATCGAGCCCACGAGCCGGTTGTGCTCGTCCACTACGAGGATCACATAGATGTCGTCGATGTGCTCGGCATGTTCACGCAGGGCGCGGACACAAGCGAGCATCGTGCTGTCGGCGCGCACCTTCACCAGCTCCTTGGCCATCAGGCCGCCGGCCGTGTTCTCGTCGTAGGTGAGCAGCTCGGTGATCTCGCTCTTCTGATCACTGTCGCCGATGTTCGCGAGCACTTCGTCGCGCACCTCGTCAGGCAGCTCCGCGATCACGTCAGCGGCATCATCGGAATCGATGTGCCCGATCAGCTCCTCGGCGATCTCCTTGCCGGTGTAGTTGTCCAGCAGGTCCTCGCGCCGGTCATCCGGAACTTCGAGGATCACTTCCGCCGCGAGTTCGTGCTCGAGCCGTTCAAAGAGATATTGCGCCTCCTCCAGGTCCAATTGGTCCAGCACCTCCGCGATGTCCGCCGGGTGCAGGTCGTTCACACTGGCCAACAGTTCCGCGTCGCGCTGCTGCGCCACCAGCTCATGCAGGTGCTCAAGGTTCGCTTTGCTGAGGGTGAAGGCCATCAGTACGGATGTTTTCAGGGGTGCATTGCCCGAAAGGCCCGCGAAGCTACACAAGCCGCTTGGCCGCTATTCGCGTGAATGTGAAGAAGTGTTTCAGGAAGCCGTTCCCGGAATGACGCAAGCCTGCGCCAGCGTGATAAAGTCCTCCACGGACAGCTCCTCCGCACGCTTTCGCGCGAACTCGGGCGGCACGCCATCCGGAAGTGGATCGAAGCTCTTCAATGCGTTGTGCAAGGTCTTCCGGCGTTGCCCGAATGCCGCCTTCACCACGCGAAAAAGCATCTTCTCGTCGCAAGGCGGATGCAGCCTTTCATTACGCCGCATGCGGATCACAGCGCTGCGCACTTTCGGTGGCGGGATGAAGGAATCCGGTTCCACGATGAAGAGCATCTCCATGTCATACCACACCTGCGTAAGGACGCTGGTGATGCCGTAGGTGCGGCTGCGCGGGCCGGCGCACAGGCGGTCCGCCACTTCCTTCTGGAACATGCCTACCATTTCGGTGACACGTTCGCGGTTCTCCAGCACCTTGAAAACGATCTGCGTGCTGATGTTGTAGGGGAAATTGCCGATCACCGCGAGGTGACCGCTGCCGATCCCGGAGAGGTCCATGCCCAGCAGGTCGCCTTGCACCACGCGCAGATCGGGCCATGTGGCATGCAGGTGTGCAACGGATTCGCGGTCCAGTTCGATGCAGGTGAGATCGATGTCCGTGCGGTTGATCAGGTACTTCGTGAGCGCGCCGGTTCCGGGCCCCACTTCGATCACATCGCGGTAACCGCCATGGTGTGTGAGGGCCTCCGTGATGCGCAGCGAAATGTCCTTGTCCTTGAGGAAGTGCTGGCCCAGATGCTTCTTCGCGCGGACGTGCATCACGCGGTGTGTACCACTTCCAGCAGTGTGCGGAATGCGGTCGTCCTGCCGCCGTAGTACTTCTCCGATTCAGCCTGAAGACGTGGCGCGTGCTGGTCACGATAGCGTTCATAGGTGGCCATGTCGGCGCAGCTGTACTGGATGGCATAGGTGGCCCCGGAATCGCCTTCGCTCAATACGCGGCACACTTTGCTGTCCAGAAAAAGCCCGGTCGCCATCGCCTCCGGAATGTGCGTGTCCTTCATCCAGACCAGCCACATCTCGTGCACTTCGAGGTCCACGCTGATGGTGACGTTATAGACGATCATGGGGTAGAGCTGTTGAGCAATTTCTCCTCGGGTGTGTCCTGCTTGTCGAGGTCGCCGCGCAAGCGCCGGTAGTGCTCGCGCGCGTCGGGAACGAAGATGCTTCCGGACTGCTCGAAGAGGAGCTTGCCGTACCACTTCTTCGCGTTCTCGTTGTCCTTGAGGTCGTTCTCATACAACAGTCCGAGATCGTACATCGCGTTGTCCACGAGGATGCCGTTGGGGTAGAGCTCCACCACTTTCTGCAGGTCCGTCGCGGCCTCGGGATACTGGTGCCGTGCCATGGCTATGTGGTAGCGTTCATAGAGCACGCGGTCGCCGATGGCGTGCATGGGGAAGCGTGCGCTGAGCGTATCGAGCACCACCGTGGCGGAATCATACTTGTGCTGGAAGGTGAGCAACTCCGCCTTCGCATAGAGTTGCAACGGCACGCTCACCGTGTCCTCGCCGAGGTTGTCGCTGATCAGCAGGGAAATTTCCATCGCGTCGTTGGCGATGAGCTTGCTGGTGCCGGCCTTCAGGATGTCCAGTTGCGCCTTTGACCAAAGGAAGTCGCCGGTGTAGAAGCTGATCTTCGCATTGCGCAATCGCGCGTCGGAGCCCAGCACATCCTGCTTGAAATCGAGGGCCACCTGCGAATAGAGCAGGGATGCGTCCCAGATGTCACCGTGCAAAATTTCGATATCGCCGAGGTCGAGCTTGAGCTGCGCCTGCGTCTGCGGCGGTAAGCTCGGCATGTCGATGGCCTGTTGCAGCAGCGCCTCTGCGCCTTCGCTGTCATCGAGGTAGTACGCTTTCAACTGCGCGAGCCCGCTGATGAGCTTCACATTCGCCGGGGTGCGGCCCAATTCATCCAGGGTGCTTTCGTACGCCTTCTGCAAAGCCTCCAGTTGATCCTTCGGTGGATCGCTCTGGTCTCGAACGCGCGCGTCCATCGCCGTGACCTGTCCGATGCGCGCGGCCGTGTACCAGTTGGTTCCCGGCCCGAGCTCCACCACATACTGGTAGCACTTCGTGGCCACGTCCCATTCCTTGTTCGTCACCGCCATGTCGCCGAGGGCCATCAAGCGCTGGCCGCCTTCCTTGAAGCGCCTGTCCATCGCTTTGCTCTGCACGTAGGCACTCTCCAGGTCCTTGCGCTGGATGTACATCCAGATCAGCATCTCTTGGAAGAGCGTGTTGTCCGGGTCCTTCTGGATACGGCGCAGCAGTTCGGTACGCAGCAGGTCGGAGCGTTGGTCGGTGGCGGTGAAATCGATGAAGCGCCCCAAGCCGTTCTGCACCGCTTGCAGGTAGGCGGGATTGGCCTGGATCAGGTCCATGTAATCGCTGATCATGCCCTGCACATCGCCCTTCGCCGCGCGGATGCTGGCGGTCTCGTAGAAGAAGCCGGTGGCATCGTCGTTCAGCAATTTCCGCCCGTGCTCATAGGTCTCCAACGCGTAGTCCAACTCATTGTCGTTGACGAATGCATTGGCGAGCCTGCGGATGGAGCCTTGGTCCGCCTTGAGGCTTTTGATGGCCTTGTTGAATTGCTGCTTGGCCTTGTCATCGTCGCCTTGCAGCTTCTTCAGTTCGCCGATGTCCACCAGAAAGCGCGGGTCGCCGTTCTGCCGACGCATCTGATCCTTGGCCAGCTTTTCGGCATCGTCGTACTGCTTCAGCGCCACATACGCTTTGTAGAGTTGCTCGTAGAAATACGAGGTGGGCTGGGCTTTGTAGAGCTTGTCGTAATAAAGGATCGCCTTGTCGTACTCGCCCTGCTGCAGGTATTGCGCGGCGAGTTGCTCGTCGGTTCCTTCTTGCGCACGTGCTGAAAACCAGCTGATGCAGGCCACGATGAACACCAGGCTGCGAAGAATGCGTGCGATGGAATTGCTCATGGGTGCAAAAGCGGATCGATGGCGGACCGGTATTTCAGACGGTCCTTCTCCAGTTGGCCGATGTCCGCGCGCAGGCGTTCCACATCGTTCGTCAAGGTGCTGTCCCAGGCCTGTTCGGTCTCGATCGCTTGGCGTTGCTGCTTCTTGTCCAGGAGGCCTTGGTCGAGGTCGTGCCGCAGGTTGCCCAAGCGTTGGCGGGTGCTGTCCAGCCGGGCGTACAGCCGTTGGCGGTCGCCCATCACGCGCGGTAATGTGACCGCCATGGCGCGGTGGTAGTTGCCGAGGATCTCCGCTTCCTGCGGTGACAAGGTGTCCTTGAAGCGCTGTTCGATGGCGGGCCGCTCACTGGTGAAGAGCGCGTACATGTGCGTGATCGCGGCGGTGTCCATGTTGTCCAGCGACATGCGCAGGCTGTCCGTGTGCTTCGCCATGTCCTCCGTGGCGGCGATGAATTCGGGTTCCGAGGTACGCCTGCATGCCTGTTGCAACGTTGCGGTCAACAACGCGAGGAAGGCCCATGCAGGTATGGCCCGTTTCATTTTTTGGTGATCACGTCGAAGCCGGTATAGGGCCGCAGCGCTGCCGGGATGCGGATGCCTTCTGCGGATTGGTTGTTCTCCAGCAGCGCGGCCACGATGCGGGCCAATGCGAGCGCGCTTCCGTTCAGTGTGTGCGCCAGGCGCGGCTTCTTGTCCTCGCCGCGAAAACGCAGCTTCAGGCGGTTGCTCTGGTAGGTCTCGAAGCAACTGATCGAGCTCACTTCGAGCCAGCGTTTCTGCGCACCTGCGTAGACCTCCATGTCGTAGGTGAGCGCGCTGGTGAAGCCCATGTCGCCACCGCAAAGCAGCAGTTGACGGTAGGGGAGTTCCAATGCATCGAGCAGACCTTTCACATGGTCCGTCATTTCTTCCAGTGCTGCGTAGCTCTTCTCCGGTTCCTCAACGCGTACGATCTCCACCTTGTCGAACTGGTGAACGCGGTTGAGGCCGCGCACATCCTTGCCGTAGCTACCGGCCTCACGGCGGAAGCAGGGCGTGTGGCCCACGCGCTTCAGTGGCAGTTGCGCGCGGTCCACGATGGTATCGCGAAAGAGATTCGTGATGGGCACTTCCGCCGTGGGGATCAAGTAGAGGTCGTCCGCCGTGGCGTGGTACATCTGACCTTCTTTGTCAGGCAGCTGGCCGGTGGCATACGCGGAATCGGCGTTCACCATCAGCGGCGGCATCACTTCCTCGTAGCCTGCCGCGATGGCGCGGTCGAGGAAAAAGGCTATCAGCGCGCGTTGCAGTTTCGCGCCTTGTCCGGTGTAGACGGGAAAGCCCGCGCCGGTCAGTTTCACGCCCTGTTCCAGACTGAAGAGGTTGTATTCCGTGCCGAGGTCCCAGTGCGGCTTGGCATCGGCGGGCAGCTCGGGAAGTTTTCCGGCTTGCATCACCGTCACGTTGTCCTCTGGCGTTTTTCCGGTGGGCACGCGCTCGTGCGGCAGATTGGGGATCGTGACCAAATGCTCACGAAGCTCTTTCTCCGCCTCATCGAGTTCGTCCTTCAATTCCTGGATGCGCGTCTTCAATTGCGCTGTCTGATCCTTGGCGGCTGCGGCCTCATCCTTCTTCCCCGCCTTCATGAGTTCACCGATGGCACGGCTTTGCTCATTCATCTCGGCCAACTTCGCATCGAGCGTGTTCTGTGTGGAACGGCGATGCTCATCGAGCCCGGCCGCCTTGGCCAAAAGGCTTGCGGCGTCCAGGTTTCGCTTGGCGAGACGGGTTCTCGCTTCTTCAGGATTTTCGCGCAGGAATGCGGCTTCCAACATGTAGGGATAGATTCAATTCAATGGAGCCATGCCATCCGGCAGGCAGGCGCGAAGGTAAGGCCGGGTGCATCGCCCTTCGGGCGTGTCGGTCCAGTGTTGAGGCTACTTCCCGGCCTCCTTCACCAGGATCACATACACGGGGAAGTGATCGCTGTAGCCGCCTTGGTAGGTATCGCCCACGTAGGTGCGCCATGGATAGCCCTCGAAGTTGCCCTCCTTCTGGCGCATGTAGGGCTGGTTGTAGACGCGCACACCGTAGTAGCGGTAGTCGCCGCCCTGGCCCGTGACCATGCCTGGAGTGAGGATGATCTGGTCGAAGAGGTTCCACGAGTCGCGATAGGCGAGCGTGCCGATGCCCTTCTGGTACAGGTCCACCATGGGGTCGAAGAGTTTGCTGCCAACCGCTTTGTCCTTGTCGCCGGTGGTGTTTAGGTACTTGCGGACGCTGGGGTCCACGGGGTCATCGTTGAGATCGCCCATGTAGAGGATGTGCGCGTTCGGATCGCGCGCGAGCAGTGAATCGATGATGTGCCGTCCCAGTTCGGCGGCCAGCGCGCGCTTGGGCAAAGAGCGTTTCTCACCGCCGTAGCGCGAAGGCCAGTGGTTCACGATAATGGTGGTGGTGTCCTTGTCGAGAAGGCCGGTCACCACCAGTTGGTCGCGGGTGCGGAAGAGGCTGTCGCTGGGGTCGTGCAACGGATAGATCTTCTCATGGAGCACGGTGAAGTACTTCGGGTTGTAGACGAAGGCCACATCGATGCCGCGCCGGTCGGGTGAATCGTGATGCACGATCTGATAGTGGCGCTTGGCAAGCGGCGGCGTATGGATGAGGTCTTCCACCACGGAACGGTTCTCCACCTCGGAGACGCCGAAGCAGATCAGCCCGTCAGGGAATACGTCCGTGGCCATCTCGCCGAGCACATGCGCCTCGTGGTCCAGCTTCCGGCGGTAGCGATCGGTGTTCCACTGCGACGGTGCGCTCGGCAGGAACTCCGCGTCGTCCACATGTGGCGAATCGATGGTATCGTAGAGATTCTCCAAGTTCCAGAAACCGATGCAGCGCGGCACGTATTTCACGTCCGTCTTTTGCGCCGAGGCAGGACCTGCGGTGCACGAGAGCAACGGAAGGATGAGCAGATAGGAGGGGAGGCGCATGGGATGTAATAGAGGGGCAAGTTATTCTCCTTGTCCGGACGGACGCGTTAAGCGGCCATCATCCTTTGGAATGCACTTGGCCCGCGTTAACACATGCATGCGGACGATCCGTTGCGATCAACCCTTCCTTTGTGGGATGAAAGCGATCGGTCAGATGGTGGCGTTGACGCTTCTCGCCGTCGCGCCGGAGATGGTGATCGGACAGACCGTGGCCGATGCACGCAATGCATCTCTTGGTTCCAGCGTCACCGTGAGCGGCATTGTCACTTCTGGGGATGAACTGGGCAGTGTCCGGTATGTGCAGGATGCCACCGGCGGTATCGCAGCGTTTCCCGGGAGCGGCTCGCAGCCGGGCTTCTCGCCCATGCCCGGCGATAACGTCACCGTTAGCGGCACCCTTACCAATTACAGCGGCCTGTTGGAGATCACGCCTATCAGTTCCTACACGGTGAACAGCAGCGGCAATGCATTGCCCGCCGCGCAATTGATCACACCGTCCGGCATGGACGAAAGCGTCGAGGGTGAACTCGTTCACATGGTCGCTGTACAGTTCAGCGGATCAGGAAATTTCACCGCAGGCAATACCACCATCACTGCCAACGGGGAAAGCACAAGCATCTATCTGCGCGCCGGTCATCCGTTGATCGGAACGCCCATTCCCGCAGGTCCGGTGGACATTACTGGCATCGCTTCGCAGTATGATCCTTCACCACCATATACCAGCGGCTATCAGCTTCTGCCGCGTGGAGCGGCGGACATCACGGTGAGTTCGGTGCTCAGTGTCATCCCGCCGGTCGTGCAATCAAACCTCGTCACTTCGGGCTTCACGCTGGCGTGGCAAACGAATCTGGTCGGCAGCTCACAGGTGTTCTATGGAACGACCACGGCGCTGGGTTCCGTAGCGGGGAATGCCACGCCCGTCACGGCGCATAGCGTGTCGATCAGCGGTCTTCAAGCCGCGACCTTCTACTATGCGCAACCGTTTTCCGTGGCTGATGGGGATACCGCCTTCGCGCCGGTGGGCCTCTATTCCACGGAGTCCATGTCGAGTGGTGCGATCCACGTCTACTTCACCAAGAGCGTGGACACCAGCGTGAGCAACGGACTGGATGCGATCCCGTTGTATCAAGCCACGGACGACACGATCAAGGCCTACCTCGACCGCGCGCAGCACACGATCGACATCGCGATGTACAACACCAACAGCACCTTCCTCGTGTCGGCGGTGAATGCGGCGCTGGGCCGGGGCGTGGAGGTGCGCTGGATCGCTGAGGGAAGCAATGCGAACACGGCGCTGGCAGGACTGGATCCCGCCATCCCCGTGCTCTATCGCATGGATGGCCTCGGCAGTGGCACGCACGACAAGTTCTTCGCGATCGATGCCGAATACCCGCAGCTCGCCACGGTGCTTAGTGGCTCGTGCAACTGGACGACCGAGAGCATGTTCAATGATTACAACAACCTCGTCTTCATCCAGGACCAGGCGCTGGCGCGATGCTACGTGCGCGAATTCGAGGAGATGTGGGGCGGGAGCGGGGCGCAGCCTGATGCCGCGCTGAGCAAATTCGGTGCGAACAAAACGGACAACACGCCGCACCTGTTCAACATCGGAGGCGTGGAAGTGCAGAGCTTCTTCTCGCCCACGGATGGCACTACCGCGCACATCGTCAACGCGCTCAATACCGCCGACCACAACCTGCGCATCGCGATGTACACCTTCACGCAGAACGACCTTGGCGATGCCGTGCTCGCTGCACACGATCGGCCTGGTATGCTTGTACAAGGCGACGTGGAGGACATTGATGTCCCTGGATCGGAGTTCGACTATCTCGTATCGCACGGCGTGGAGCTCTATTCCCATCTCGACGAGCCGGGCCTGCTGCACCACAAGTACGCGATCATCGACGAAGGCACCGACAGCGATCCGCTCGTTGTTACCGGCAGCCACAACTGGACGGCCACTGCGGAATCCACCAACGATGAGAACACGTTGATCATCCACGACGCCACCATTGCGAACCTCTTCTATCAGGAATGGAACGCGAGGCACAATGCCGTGGCGGGGATCGATGAGGCGAATTCCGCAACCAGCGTGAATGCATGGCCGGTGCCTGCAAGCGATCAACTGCACGTCTCCTTTCAAGATGCGCTTTCACACGAGGTCACGCTTACCGATGTGATGGGCCGCACAGTTGCGCGGATAACGGCAGTGTCATCCGCCACCTTGGATGTGAGCGCTTTCCCAGCGGGCGTCTATACGCTTTCCTGCGTCAGTGGGACTTCGCGCTCGCAGCGGACGATCATGGTGATGCGGTAGATGGGTGCTATCGCGCCAACTGTTTCGCGGCTTGGTCCGCATAGAAACCTTCGGCGTTAACGATATGCTCGAACGCGGGTTTCGCCGCTGAAAAGCCGTCCATCTTTTCCAGGGTGAGCGCATGATACCATTCGGACTCCTCATCGAAGCAGTCCACTTTATTGGCCCCGGCCTCGCTGAAGAATTTTTCCGCGCGCGGATAGAGGCCGAGATGATAGCAGGTGAGTCCGGCATAGAACTGCGCGTTCACATCGTCGGGATACTGGCCCAGCAGGAAGTAGAGGTCGTCCAAGGCCGTGCGTAGATCGCCGTTCACATAGTCACCCAAGGCCTCATTCATAAAATCCAAATAGCGCTGTTTATAGACCACTGTGGGGATATTGTCCGTCCTGGTCTGATCGACGTTCGCGGGCACACCGGTCGATCCGCCGAGCAGCAGGTCCTTGCCGTAGAGCTCACTGGGATGCACGAGCTTCAGGCCATGGAGGAACACCAGCTGCCGCAGACCACGTCGCGCATGCTTCATGTGAAGTGGCGACACTTCCGCTGGCGGTTCAACCTTCATCGGTTGTCCATCGATGCGTTCGATTTGTTCCCGCTTCATCGCCACGGATGATGTTGCACGCTGGGAGAATCGTTCCTGCGCGAGAGGACTGACAGACGTGCTTTCCGTTGAAGTTGGACGCGCGTCGATCTCCGCATGCACCACGGTCAATGTGCTGTCCACGGCAATGCGGGAAGCGGCCTCCTCTTGTGCGGATGGTGTTGCGACCGCCACGGAGCTTGGATCTGCAACAGGTTTGTCGCTGTGATATTCGGTCACAAGCAACGCAGCTCCGACGATCGCGATGGAAGACCAGAGCACTCGCATCGGCCAGTTGGAACTGCCAGGCATGTGTGGCGCGGACATGTTGTGGAACGCGGCAACGGCACCCGGCATCGACAAACCTTCCAAGGCCTCGCGCAACAACGGATCGCTTTGCAGATGCAACTCCACATCATGCTGCTCCTCGGGGCTGAGCTCCCCTTGGGCATAGCGTTCCAGCACTTCGCGGGAAAGCGGCGTGCGCGGCGTGAAGGGGTCAGTTCCGTTCGCCATGGTGATCAAGAAGGTTGCGCAGGTTGCGCCTGCCATTCTGAAGATGGCTGCGCACTTGCTCGACAGGTATTCCTGTCCGTTCGGACACTTGCTGATAGCTGTTGCGCTCGAGGTAGAAGAGTCGGATGCATACTTCCTGGCCCTCGGGCAATTTCGCGATCGCAGTCTCCAGCGCCTGCAAGTTGGCTTCATGCAATGCGGCCTCATCGTCCTGCGCTTCCTGTTCAAGCCATGCGGGATCGATGGAAGCGCGCGGATCCGTTTTTCGCAAGGCCATCAGACAGCGGTTGCGCATCACCGTGTGTATCCACGGACGGAAGCTTTTCACTTCATGCTTCATCAGCAATGCGGGCAATTCAGCGAAGAGTTCCATCACCGCATCCTTGCTCGCCTCGATGTCCTTCAGGTATTTCATCGCCACACCGAAAAGCAGTTGCGCGTATCGGTCCCACAGCACGCCGAGCGAGGACCCATGCCCGCCGCGAAGGCGTTGCACCAGGTCCTCGTCGTTGAGGCAGTCGCTTGCATCATGGCGCAGGAACATGCGCGCTAAGTTCAGCGGTTCGCGGCGTTGCGCTGCTGGTAGAGGTCGAAATAGCTCTTCGTCTCGATCGCCACCACGCCGCCGGTGACATCGCCATAGCAAGCCGGAAGTCCGCCGGTGTAAACACTCACCCGGCTGATCGCATCGGGAGAGACGCCCGGGTTGGTACCCGTCACCTTCACACCATCCACATAGTAGGCCATCGAACCGGCGCGTGATCCGCGGAAATAGAGTTCTTCGCTGCCTGCGGCCTTGGTGACCCCGGGGGTCATCGAGGCGATCATCTTCACGGGGTCCTTGCGTGCAGCGTTGTGCTCGATCTGCGCTGTGGAGATCACCATCCGTGAAGGGTCATCAAATCGGATCAATGGTTCCACCCAAGGCTTCGCATAAACGATCACAGGGTCCAGCACGGAACTCAAGACCACATCCTGCAGCGTAACGATCAAGCCCGGATCCACACGCACACCGATGATGGTATCGGTCTTGTACCCCACGGCCTGCACGGTCACGGTATATGCGCCACTGGGCAGGGGCTTCAGCACGAATCGTCCGTTCTCATCGGACTCCACGCCGTGGACCACGCCACCTTGTTCGGCCCGGACCACGCCGTATATGACGGCCTCGCCACTCGTGTCCTTCACCTTTCCATGGATCTCACCGGGGCCTTGCGCCCAAAGGGTCCCACCAAAAGCGAGTGTCAGCAGGGCCAAGGTCATTCGTGCGTTTCTCATCGTCGTTGTGTGTTGTTCCACAAGAAGATGCATGAAGAAGCGTGATCGCATAACCGCTCACGAAAAAGTACAACGGTCAAGCCCGGTGAATGGTGATAAGCGACCGGTGACTGGCACTGCCGACTGCCACTGCCAACTGCCGCTGCGAACTGGTGAATGGTGATAGGCGACTGGTGATTGGTGACGCCCGGACTCACGACTCCCGACTAACGGACTCGCGACTCACGACTACTGCACTCGCAACTCGCCCTAAAGCTCTTCGGCAACAACCTCGCGCACGCCAGGCACCATCTGCTTCATCAAATTCTCGATGCCGCTCTTGAGCGTGATCATGCTGCTGGGGCAGCCGCTGCAACTTCCGCGAAGCGATACCGCGAGGATGCCATCGGTGAAGGATTTGAAAGCGATATGACCGCCGTCGCCTTCCACGGAAGGGCGCACGTATTCCTCCAGCACGGAGATGATCATCTCGTCCTCCTTGGAGTTCGGCTTGGCGTGCGAGACCGCGCGTTCGTTCGCGTCGGCGAGGCTTTGCGCGGGGGCGTCGGCCAGCACAACGCGGCCGTCCGTGTTGAGGTATTCCTGGATGTACTCGCGCAGTTCCATCTGAACCATGTCCCACTCGATGCTGTCGTTCTTGGTCACCGACAGGAAATTCCCGCTGATGAACACGCCCGTGACGAAGGGCAGGTTGAACACTTTCGCGGCAAGCGGCGACACGGCTTCGGCCTCTTCCGGCGAAGTGAATTCCATCAAGCGTCCTTCCGGTACCAACGCGCGGCTCGTGACAAAGCGCATGCTGGCGGGGTTCGGCGTGGCCTCGGCATAGACGGTAATGACCGGACGTTTTTCGATGGTTTCCATGGGGGCGCAAAGGTAGCGGATGTGGTGCAGGGGTGATTGGTGGCTGGTGATAAGTGATAGGCCCTGACGCGTGCGGCCCGGCGTTCTACATTCTACATTTTTCATTCACCATTTTTCATTCCCTCAGGCGATAGCCTCCCAATACCATCCCCGATCCGCGCGGAACCTTGCCCGCTGCGCCGCGTATCTTTGGCCACTCATGCATCTCATGCGTTCCCTCCGCGGCAAAGGCCTCTCCTTGGTGGCCATGCTCGTGCTGCTCCTCGGCACGGCGGCCCCGGCCTTGGCGCGCATGACCTGCGTGATGGGCGGGCCCAGCGTGATGACCATCGGACTGGCAACGGATTGTGCGCCCGTGGATCATCACCACCCCGTCACCACGGTGAAGGCCACCTGTTGCGAGGTTCTCCAAGCCCAGCCACAGCGCACGGATTTCGTCCCTGCGGCGAATCACATGGTGCCTACGCTCTTCGCCATGGCGATGCCCGCGTCGGTATGTAGAGTGGACGTGATCGCGCCGGTCGTGCGCTCCGATGCGTGGTTCTCCCGCCCGCCCCCCTTGCCGCGCTCACAGCGCTTGGCGAGCACGGGCGTCTTCCTCATTTAGAAGGATCTTCCCGGTGAAGGCTGCGGCACTGTCGCGGCCTGTTCCTGTTTGTTCACACCGAAGACAATTCTGAATGCAGACAAAACAATTCATCCTCTTGATCGCCTTGCCCTTCCTGGGCACCGCGCTCTTCGCACAGCATCCTGTGCAGGGCGTCGTCCGTTCGCGTACGGCTGACCATAGCACTTCACCCTTGCCCGATGCCCGCGTGGGCTGGATCGGCGGTGCCGCTGTGATGAGCGATTCCACCGGGCACTTCACATTGCCGTTGCCCGCGATGTGGCCAGCGACGATCGTCATCACCTCTTTCTCCACCACACCCGATTCGACGCGACTCGATGCCCCACCCAGCGCGCCATTGAGCATCACCGTGGAAGGCTCCGTGCAACTGGCGGCCGCGCAGGTCACCGAACGCCAGAGTAGCACGCGACTTAGTCTGAAGTCGTTGCAGGCCATCGAATCCATCGGTGGGCGCGAACTGAAACGCGCGGCCTGCTGCGACATCAGCGAGAGCTTCGAGACCAACGCCACGGTGGACGTCAACTACAGCGATGCCGTCAGCGGCACCAAGACCATCCGCATGCTGGGCCTCGATGGCAAGTACGCGCAGATCAGCATGGAGAACATCCCCTTCGTGCGCGGACTTTCCTCCAACTCCGGGCTCACGCTGATCCCCGGCCCGTGGATCCAGGACATCAATGTGAGCAAGGGCATCGGCACCGCCGTGAACGGGCCGAATGCGATGACGGGCCAGATCGATCTCTGCCTGCTCGATCCCGCCACTGCGCCTACGCTCTTCACCAATCTCTATGTGAACAGCCAGAGCCGCACGGAGCTGAACGTGAACGCAGCGCAACATTTCGGCAAGGGCGGCGACAACCTGTTGATGGTGCAGGGCAGCTTGATGCAGAGAGAGCTGGATGAGAACAACGACGGCTTCCTTGACCAGCCGCTCGGCAAGCGCTTCAACATCATGGACCGCTGGTTGCAGCGCACCGCCCATCGCACCACGCAAGTGATCCTGCGCTACGTTACCGATCAGCGCGACGGCGGACAGACGGATGCAGCGCCCTTCGGTGAAAGCTCCGATGGAAGACGCTATGCCGTGGACATCGACAACGAGATGACGGACGTGATCGTGAAGAACGGCTGGATCTTCAACGACCCCAAGAAGAGCATCGGCATCCTCACCGCGTTCCGGAACAACACCATCTCCTCGATCTACGGCGACCGCAACTACCAAGGCGCGCAGCGCAGCGCCTACGCGAACGTGGTTTACCAGCAATTGCTGAAAGGCAAGGACCAGATCAAGGCAGGTGCCAGCTTCCAGTTCGATGATTACGACGAGATCTTTCGGCAAACGCCCACCGACCGGCTCGACCTCGGTCGCACCGAGCGCATGCCGGGCCTTTTTTCCGAGTACACGCACAGCGGCGCGCGCTTCACCATGGTGGCAGGCCTGCGCGCGGACTTCAACAGCTACTATAGCAACGCGGTCAGTCCGCGCCTGCATTTGAAGTATGACATCGCGCCGCTCACCACGATCCGCTTCTCCGTCGGCAGTGCTTTCCGCAGCGCGAATTCGATCATGGAGAATTCCGCCGCGCTCGCCAGTGCACGCAACGTGGAGTTCGATGGCACGCTCGGTTTCGAACGCTCGTGGAACACCGGCATCTCGCTGCTGCACAAGTTCAAGTGGTTCGACAAGAAGTGGAGCCTGGCACTCGATGCCTACCGCTCCGACTTCACGGACCAGGTGGTGGCGGACATGGACCGTAGCCCGCAAACGTTGGCCTTCTACATGCTGAAGGGGCCGAGCTATGCGAACAGCGTGCTCGCCGACGTGCAAGTGCAACTGAGCAAGCAATGGGAAGTGAAGGCGAGCTACCGCTGGTACGATGTGAAGACCACCTACGACGGTGTGCTGCGCGAACGGCCGCTCGTGCCCACGCACCGCGGATTGCTGGACCTCGGCTACGTGGCCAAGGATGAGCAGTGGCGCTTCGACATCACGCTCAACGGTTTCGGCTCCGCGCGCCTGCCAAGCACTGCGAGCAACCCGGAGGAATTCCAACTCGGTGATCGCTCGCCGGCATACGCCACACTCAATGCGCAGATCACACGGGTGATGGGCGCGTGGGAAGTGTACCTCGGTGGCGAGAACCTCACGGGCGCGCTGCAGACACGGCAGATCCTCGATGTGAGCGATCCCTTCGGCACTTACTTTGACGCGTCCATGATCTGGGGGCCGACCAACAAACAGATGATCTACGCGGGACTGCGATTCACACTGAAAGAGAAGAAGACCAACACCAACCCCATGCCATGAAGACCCTGATGAGAGCCCTGATGATGTGCCTGCTGCTGGTCGCGACGCGTTCGCACGCACAGGACGCCGACCATGCCAAGTTCGCCTCCGTAGACATCCACAGCAATCCGGTGTGCGACGATTGCCAACACCGGATCCAGACCGAGATGCTCTATGTGAAGGGTGTGCAGGCGGTGACGGTGGACCTGGCCACGAACACGATCCACGTGGAATACAAGGCCAACAAGACCGACCCCGACAAGCTGCGCACGGCCATCACCAAGATCGGTTACATGGCCGACAACATGATGCCCGACCCGAAGGCCCGCAAAGCCTTGCCGAGCTGCTGCCAGTCGGAACACTGCGACATGCCCGGCTCCAAGCCACAATAAGCACATAGGTTTGAACCACGGATGGACACGGATCCACACGGATGAGTTTTTCCTACTGATCCAAGCGGATGGTTTTTCTTTCTGATCCGTGTCCATCCGTGTCCATCCGTGGTTCTATTTGAAACAGCCTGCCGCAGGCAGGCGCAATGACTCCCTGAACCCATGGCCCTACTACGCACATTGAACGGCATCACACCCAGCTTCGGGCGTGATCCCTTCCTCGCTGAAACCGCCGTCGTCATCGGTGACGTGGTGATGGGCGATGATTGCAGCGTCTGGTACAACGCTGTAGTGCGCGGCGATGTTAACAGCATCCGCATCGGCCATCGCGTGAACATCCAGGACGGCGCGGTGCTGCACTGCACGTATCAGAAGTGCGGGCTCACCATCGGCAACGACGTGAGCATCGGGCACAACGCCATCGTACACGGCTGCACGGTGGAGGACAAGGTGCTCATCGGCATGGGCGCCATCGTGATGGACCAAGCGGTGATCGGCACCGGCAGCGTGATCGCGGCAGGCGCGGTGGTGACGCAAGGAACTGTAGTTCCTCCCGGCAGTCTGATGGCCGGTGTGCCGGCCAAGCGCATGGGGCCGGTGAGCAAGGAACTCTCCGAAGGCGAGATCGAGCGGATCGCGAAGAACTACCGGCTCTATGCGAGCTGGTTCAAGGAAGGGTGAAGAGTTCCTATACCGATGGAGGATTGCAAGATCCGCGCGAGCACGTCGTATTTTTGATGCGATGCCCAAGCTCTACGAGTACTTCGGTTTGATCTTCCTGTTCTACAGCGACGACCATGATCCCATGCACTTGCACGTTCAACATGGCGATCGTGAAGGCATCCTCATGCTCATCATCGTAGAGGGAAAACTCGTGGAATTGCGCTGGCGCGCGAAGCGTGGTGCTGCAATGCTGAACGAAAAGGAACAGCACGAGGCCGAAACGTTCGTTAGCGCGATGAAGGACGACATCGTGGAGAAATGGACCGCCTTCTATGTTGAACACAAGCGCATCAGACCGGTGCGTATCACACGCCGCGTAAAATGAAGATCGCAGATGACATCCGCATCAAAAAGGCGGAATACTTGCGTGATTACATCATCCGCTTCACATTCACCGATGGACACGTGAGCGAGATGGACTTCCATCCTTTTCTCAGTGCGGCCGGGCAGAACCCCATGAACAGCCAGTACCTTGATGTACTCCGTTTCCGTGCATTCAAGTTGCACCGCAAGGTGGATGTCTATTGGGACGACTGGGAGATGTGCTTCCGTTTCGAGACGCTGTATAAGGGCCAATTGCCGCGAATGCCCAAGCCGCTTTCGCTAAGCTCCCGTCGGAGCGCCACGCAACGCGATATCTCCATTTGAGCCCCGGTGTGCCCGCCAAGCGCATGGGCCGGTGAGCAAGGAACTCTCCGAGGGCGAGATCGAGCGGATCGCGAAGAACTACCGGCTTTATGCGAGCTGGTTCAAGGAAGGGTGAGTTGCTTGAACCTCTTCGTTAGCGGTTCTAAGTCCTTTCCACCTAAGCGCATTCGGCCTTTTGATCTATCAAGGCATGGGAGTCCTTTACTTTTACGCAGATGTGGTATGGCAAGAAGCACTCGGGAACACCCGAGCGCCGGGATGAGGCCCTGGTGTCTTGCTCGGACTAACAGGACTAACAGAATCGCATGATAGATAATAGTCCGGACGGTGAACTTGAATTCCATTCTGATCGAACTACAGATATTGGCTCAGCCGCGAGTAAGGGGGCCATGGGGATGCCTATTGGTCTGGATTCTGAGTGGCTTTCCGATATTCCGAAGCAAAGATTGGATGTGTTCCTAAATGCGTGTGAGACCATTATTCGCGGGTTGGAATTGACCGCGGATGACACTCGACTTGGCTTGAACGTTCGACGTGGAGAGCAGCAGCAAATAACCTTAACTGTACTCAACAGGTCGACACTCGTACTCACGGGAAAGGAAGGAGGTCAGGTTGTGATGAAGCTTCAAAGAGAGGCACCAGAGTCTTTGGGCATTCCTGAGCTTGCTCCAAGGCAAGGCTTCATGCGGAGTCCAGTGGTGCTATTCACGATGCCGTTTGCAGTGTTCATAAATCACATTGACGAACTGGTCGAAAGCGCGCTCATTGAATGCAAACGAGATTTAGTCAATGGAAAGCAGAGTAGGCGAAATGCCCACATACCGGCGCTCTTCGAAATGGCGGTGGACCATGATTTTCGGACCAAGGCCATAGAAGTGATCAGAACTGGGCGTGGTGAATGGCCTGTCCTAAAGCATCATGTCCCCTCATCAAATCAGAAACCAATGTCAAGTTCCAAGGCTGACTGGAGAAAGACGAAGTGGATCAAGCAGATAACCCGCGAGGACTGGGAGCTCTACTTCGAAGCCTGTGAGCAAGTGATCGATCATTTTGGGTTGGATGCGAGCAGTCCGCTTTTGGCGATGAACATTCATCAGAATTCATCCGATGGTGTACTGATGAACTTATCTAACCGAGCAACGATCGATATGCACCTTGGTGCGGGTACACAAGTCATGCTCATGTTACCCAAAGGGGCGACCAATCGCTTGCTTAGCGATAAGGAGATCATTGTCACTTCCGGATTTGAAAGGCCAGCCACCGCTGACGCCACGCGTGTCTCAATGGGCGTATTCAGGGAGCACCGGTCTGATCTCCTAATGGCTGTGTTCGAGGCTGGCAAGGAACTCCTCGATCGCAGTCAAAGCAGCCCATTCCGGAAGCACCATATGCCGGAATTATACCGCATGGCTACAGACGTCGATTTCAGGGAGAAGGCCTTGGACTACTTGCTTGAAGACAAGGGAGAATGGCCTGGCTCCAGCGTTTCATCTTCTGGTCAAGCAGATCCGATTTCCCATACCGATGAGACGATGCACGACTTGAATACCATTCTCTACGGCCCTCCCGGGACGGGCAAGACATACGAACTACTGAGGCAACTGAAGGACCGCGAGCTTAGCGAACGGGCCATGGAAGCCGATGTCGTGCTCTCGACTGAAGCCACCTTCTGGCATCTTGCACCTGGTGGCGGAGGCCACTTGTGGGCGGCACTTCGAACTGGACACCGTCTTGGATATGAATGGGCAAGCAAGTCGTACGGAGACCTGAGCAGTGTGAAGCGTGAAACAGTCGGGGAGAACTATAACATCATCACGCGATTGGCACAGGTCCGCAAAGGGGATTATATCTGCGTGATCAGCGGGAAACGTTTGCTAGGCCTGGCCGAGACGTTGGAAGGATACAGCTATGAACGTTCCATGGCCGGCCCCTTCGATTTCCAGACTATCGAAGTTGAATGGATACGCAAGTTTGATCCGCCCTTGCTTCTGTCGAAATCAAGCACGCCGGCATTCACTCGTATTGGCTCAGTTCGTTGGGACGAACTAGAGAAGGCATTGGCTCAGGAAGGAATCTCCATTGGTTCTGAAACCGTCCGGATCACAGAGGGTAATCCGGATCATCTTCTTGTCACGTTCCACCAATCATTCAGCTATGAGGATTTCGTTGAGGGCATCAAGCCCGAGTTGAGCGGGGAAGAAGGAGAGATCTCAGGCATTGGTTATGAGATGCGTGAAGGAGTGTTCAAACAAGCGTGCAATGAAGCAGCACATTTGGCAGGGTATGCCGACCTGAGCGCGTGCATAGAGGATTCTCGCGCTTCGCGCGCGAAACACATTGGCAGCGCACCGCATTTTCACTTGGTCATTGACGAGATCAATCGTGGCAATGTGGCAGGTATATTCGGTGAACTGATCACGTTGATTGAACCTGATAAGAGGCTTGGCTGTTCGAATGAGGTCATTGTGACTTTGCCGTATTCCCAGACTCGCTTCGGCGTGCCAGGGAATCTCAGGATCACGGGCACGATGAATACGGCAGACCGCAGCGTGGAGGCTCTTGACACAGCCCTCCGCCGCCGCTTCAGCTTCGTGGAGATGCGGAGCCGACCAGAGCTTATCGAAGAACCCCAAGGATTTCCGGTCCGACTTCAACCGCTCCTGTCAGCGATAAATGGTCGGATTGAAAGACTGCTGGACAAGGATCATCACATCGGACACAGCTACTTCATGGACATCCATGTATCCGATGATTCAGAGTACGCCTTGCGCTTGGTCTTCAAAAACAAGGTCCTTCCGCTTTTACAGGAGTACTTCTATGGTGACCCGCGCAAACTCGGTGCAGTCCTCGGACCGAAGTGGGTTGTGAAGCGCGAGGTGTCCAAGTACAAGCTCTTTGGCAAGTTTGATCTTGATGATGCTGGTCAGGACGTCTTTGACGTGGCCGATCCGATGGATGTTGGACTCGAAGCATTCGCCGAACTCTATGATTAGGCTGATCCAACGCTATGAACGGGAACTTGTCGAAGTTGGTCAGGACGGTTTCACAGCGGAGCATCTTGAAGCATTGGCGATCTGGAACCAGCGCAACCAGAATCGTTTCTTCGAGATCGAGCATCAACGTTTGCGATGCAAGCAGTTCGTTGGCGTTGTCCAGGTCGGTCGCTTGGTAATCGAGATACTGCCAAAGGCAGACCGTGATGATGAGGACCTTGCACGCTGGCATAATGCGCTTCTCACCATGCTCCAGAAGGTTCATGGTTTACGGCTCTATCCAGCCGATAAAGCGAACCTCTCGCTGCGTCGCACAAACCTGATGGATTTGTTCCTCGATCAATTTGTGAAGGAACTGCATGCTTTGGTACACGCAGGTCTCGTCAAGAAATACCACCCCAAACGGTCGAATCAGGCGGCACTGAAGGGCCGTCTCGACTTCCCGCGCCATCTGCGCATGAACCTCGTGCATAGGGAGCGCTTTGCTGTCATTCATCAAGCCTATGACACAGATCATGTACTGCACAGCGTGTTCAAAGAGGCGCTGTGGATTGTTGAGCACACTTGCACGAATGCGGATATTGTAGGACGCGCTCAAGATGTGAACTGGGCATTTGAGAATGTTATTGGTCGCGCTATCGTGGCCAGTACGTTTGACCATATCCGACTGGACCGCAAGACAGCGCCCTATGCTGAAGCCCTTCAATTAGCTGAGCTTATCATCCTCAATTATAATCCTGATTTGCGCAGCGGTCGTGAACCAGTGTTGAGCATCTTGTTCGATATGGAGATACTCTGGGAGAAGTTCATCCATCGGCTGCTCGCACGTCGTTGTCCGGATGGGTGGAGGCTGATTGGACAGGATAGCGAGCGCTTCTGGGAACACCGTACAGTGAAGCCCGATCTTGTATTCACACAAGGTGGACAAGTTCGCTTGATCGCCGATACAAAATGGAAGGTGCCGGATGACGACGAGCCATCAATTGCAGACCTTCGGCAGATGTTCGCATACAATATGCGCTTTGTAAGCCGGCGAAGCATGTTGCTCTATCCGGGAAAGTCACGTTCAATACCGGGCAGCTTCGTTAATCATGAACTGGGTTGGCATCAAACTCAGCACGGTTGCGAAGTGCGCTTTGTGATGCCGTTCGACGATCGGGGGAATCTGGATGAATTGGCTATTGATCAACTCGTTCAGTCGACCATGAATGTAAAAGTCTTGTAGTGGAGAATTGGACACTGAGTTTTTTCGGACCTCCGCGAAGACTCCGATTGAGACGCTGCGTGGACTCACCACGGATGCATGGTCCGGACATCGACTATTTCCAGAGGGCGTATGGCGCGGTCCAATGAGGACAGCTTTCTTTAAGAATTCTCAGCACCAACCGAACACATGGCGATCGATACGAGCAAGGTCATTGGCAATTGCATCCAAGAGGTTCGCTATAGTGAGGTGAACAACCGCAATGGCCCTTTCTACTTTGATGGCTTCGATGTGGTGGACTGCGGAGTTTGGTTCAGGATGGACAATGGCCACGTGTGGAGTTTTCGATGGACGGATGACGAGATCTTCGAACTGGTGGCAGGCGCCAAGGAACATGCTGAGATCTTGGAGGACGACAAGGTGAAGACCTGGGATGCTTCAGCACAATGGACACGATACAGGGATCAGCCTGTGCAGGCCGTGCGCATCAGCTTTTTTGATGAGGCGGCAGGCTTGGTGGAACGCTGCGTGATCGCGTTTGAAGATGGGAGCGAGGTAAGCCTTGTGATCACCGAAGGCCTGGGGCCTAATGAAGTGCGGCCAGTATCCTCTGCCTATGCCATGGGGGGGTCGCTGTATGTGATCTATGACCAACGCCTCTTGGAGGACATCGACGCGAATCGCCGGGACGAGGATGCGGAATAGGCCAATACTCTCCCTTACGCCGCGCGCCTCAACCGCTCCAAGCGCAGCGGGAAGCCGTGGCCCCAGTTCATGTACCGGTCGGTAACGGAACTGTTGAGCTTGGGGGCCATGGCGGCATAGTAGCGGCGCCATTCCAGCAATTTGCGCATGGGGCGAAGCTCCGGGTCCTGCATGCCCATCTCCACATCGTAGAAGGTATGGACCTGCATCACGCTGTCATTATAGAGCAAGCAGCCGAGGAGGAAGCCGTGCTCCACCGCGCTGGCTATGGTAGGCTGGCCTTTATGGATGCGCAGTTCGCTGGCCTTGTCGTAGTTCTGCCAATGCAGCTGCCGCAGGGCCTCCAGTATGTCGGCCTCGGGGCAGTAGCGCTTGCGGTAGCGCTGCAGCACATGCGGGCGCAGCAGGGTCATCGGGCCTTCGGCATCGATCTGCACACCTTGGATGCCTTCGCTGGTGAGGTACCAGGCCATGGGGTAGAGGCTGGTGCGGACGGGGCTGATGGTGACGACATAGAGCCACTGCACTTTGCCGGGGGAGGTATACTCACCGCACTGCGTCAGCACGCCCTTGCCGCCGCGCCGGTGGCGGCTCTCCATGTCCGCATGGAGTCCGGCGACATGGCGCTGCAGATGCACAACGTCCTTTTGCAGGACGCTGGCGATCTCGGCCAATTTCATTCCGGAGAGGATCATTGCGCATGGTTCACGGCCTTCTACGGGCGGTGCGCGCCGGGGTTCCCCGCTGCCGTGTTGCACTGGATGAACGGCGCCAGGGCCATACCTTATATATACAGGTGCACAAAAAAGATCGCAGGACCTATCGAAAACAACAGGCACGGCCGCTTGCGGGGATGCGCAACGGATGAGAGATTCGCTGGATGGACGGCCCACCAGCCCCCGAACCGGTCCCTGTCCCGCATTTCCCCCCGAGGGAGTTGGAGGTGCTGCGGCTGATGTGCCGTGCGGATTGCCTGTTGGAGAAGCAGATGCTGGGTGTGCTGAAGATGAAGTTGGGCACCTTCAAGAAGCACAAGGAAAGCGTGTACCGGAAATGCCGGGTGAACAGCCGCGAGCAGTTGATCGAGAAGGCCATGCGCTGGAAGCTGGTGCCGTGCTTTTGCGGCGGCCCGCATCTGCATGCGAACACCGCCGGGCAGCCCGGCGATACCCCGGCCGCCGGTGAACTGAACGATGGAAAGGGCCTGTCCGCTCCGCTCTTGGGGGTGGTGCTCTGGTGCGGCATCCTGTTGAAGATGCTGGAGTTCCAGTGCCAGTTGGGCGGCATCCTGTTCGAGATGCCCGAAATGTGGGCCTAGAGGAGCGGGATCTTGCCCTTGATGTGGGATGTCTTGCGCTTGTTGAGCGGCATCTAGTCCTTGATGCGGGAGATCTTGCGCTTGATGAGCGGCATCGTGCCCTTGATGCGGGACGTCTTGCGCTTGATGAGCGGCATCTTGCCCTTGATGCGGGAGGTCTTGCGCTTGAGGAGCGGCATCTTGTCCTTGATGCGGGAGGTCTTGCGCTCGATGAGGGGCATCTTGTCCTTGATGCGGAAGATGTTGCGCTTGATGCTGGACATCTTGTTCATGAAGTGCGGGACCTTGCCCTTGGTTTCCGCTTAAAACACGCCTGGTCGGCGGGTCGGTCTGCGGAAAATGGGTTTTAAGGGTTTGGTCATCAGGCATTTGTGACGGGCCTCGGCTAAATAGCCGATTCACAAAACGGAAAGGCGGTCGTTACAAAGGCCATATTAACCAGGTGGGCGACCACCGTAAAAGGAAGTCAGATGGCAACAGTGAAGATGGGCCTGATCGGTCTCGCCGCCACGGCGATCGTGGCAAAAGCGCAAAGTCTGTACGTGAAGTTGACGAGCAGCGTTGCGGAATACCCCACACCGGTGCCTGCACTGGTGGACTTTCAAGCGGACATCGATGTGTTGGCGGCGGCCAATGCAGCGGTGAACGCCAACGGGGGCAGGGCCGAGCACCAGGCCAAGCGCGAGGCGCTGAAGGTGGTGAAGGCGGACATCAAGAGCTTGGCCGGCTATGTGCAGGCCGCCTCTGCCGGTGTTGCCGACACGATCCTCCTCAGCGGTTTCGAGGTGGTGAAGCGCGGCACTCCTTCGGGCGAATTGGTGCCGCCGAAGAAGCTCACCGCCCGCATGTCCACCATGGAGGGCCGCGTAAGCTTCGCGTGGGAGATACAAGGTCGCGCGGACGCTTTCAATGTCTTCGTGAGCCGCAGCAACAGCCCCTTCGCTTGGGAACTGCTCGGCACCACCACCAAGCGCCGCTTCAATGCGGACGGCTTGGAGTCGGGCAGTATCTACTGGTTTGCCGTGAGCGCCGTGGGCGCCGCCGGAGAGACCAGCAAGAGCGACCCCCTGTTGACCCGCGCCGCGTAAGGCCGCATAACAACGCAAGGAAACGCCCCCGTGCCGCCGCATGGGGGCGTTCGCGTTTTTATGAGACCGGAACCACGGATGAGAATAGGATGAACACGGATGGACACGGATCTTTGCTCCCACAGCGGTCTCGCGAATCGGACCCCCCGGAGGTAACGAAATGAGGACCTTGATCATCATTCTGCGCTTTGCATCCGTGACATGTCTTTTGATGTCTGCGGCCTGTTCCTCTGATGACCACCTTATAGAAGGCTACTGGATATATGACGACCCCATTGTGCTTGAAGGAAGGCACGCACTAATGTGTAAGCTTGGTTGTGCCGGTGACCCAATGATCTCCGATATCGTGGAGGTACAATGGAACGATAGGGCCATTCTGGTTGTCAAGCGTAACGGACAACACTATATGATCTTGGCGAAAGGCGAAAAGCTGCAGTGTTGCAGTGGGGATTCCATCATTGGACCGTTGGATGAAACTGACTATCAAAGGCGAATTGAACACACGGATCTTGGAGGGCATCTAAAGACCAAGAAGTATGAATAGGCCTCAAAGTATGAGCCCAACTTCTTCACAACAGCTTCAACGACCCATCCGCCTGCCACAGCCCCTGCCGCACGGGCGATCCATCCAATCCCAGCCGTTGAAGCACCAAGTTGAAGCACTCGGTGTCCCCGCTGGTATAGCATTCCAGCGATCCGCTTTCATTCCCTGATGCAGTAAGCCCGCGCTCCGCCATTAATTGTACCACGCGTCGCGCTACGGCGGCGGAAGGTTCGATCACGCGCACACCCGGCCCTGCAATCCTTTCGATCAATGGCCGTACCAAGGGATAGTGCGTGCAGCCCAGCACCAGCGCGTCGATGTTGCGGGCGAGCATCGGCTCGATCCATCCGCGCAGCATCTCCCCGGTCTTCGGTGTTTCGAACTCACCGGCTTCGATCTGCTTCACCAGCCCGGGGCAGGCCTGGCGGATCACTTCCACATCCTTCGCGAAGCGCTCCACCACCGAGGCGAAGAGCTTGCCTTGCACCGTTGCGATCGTGGCCAACACACCAACGACACCTGTGCGTGTATGCTCCACGGCGGGCTTCACGGCGGGTTCCATACCGACAAAGGACACGTGCGGCATTCGTTCGCGCAGCGGGATCAGCGCAGCGGCGGATGCGGTGTTGCAGGCAATCACGATCAGCTCGCAGCCCTTGCCCAGCAAGGCATTCACGATGCCCTCGCTGAAGCCGAGGATCTCCTCGTTCGTCCGTTCGCCGTAGGGGACATGCGCGTTGTCCCCGAAATAGAGCAGGCGCTCCTGCGGGAGCGCCTGCCTGATAGCAGCGGCCACGGTAAGGCCGCCGATGCCGGAGTCGAAGATGCCGATGCGCGGGACGGTGCCCATGCGGCGGTTCCTTATGGGATGGCGAGCTTGGTCTTCACCAAGGGCAGGATGTCCGTGCCGCCGTCGGAATACAGCACCATGCCGGTGCTGCTGTCGAAGATGTAGGTGAAGTGGTTCTCATCACCTACCTCCTTGATGGCCTTGTTGGTGCGGTCCACCATGGGTTGCAGCAACTCATTCTCCTGCTTGGAGAGATCGTCCTTGGCCTTGTCCTGCGCGTCGGAGATGCGTTGCTGGAGATCTTGGAGCTCGCGCGTGACCACATCGCGCTCGGTGTTGGTCATCGAATCGGCGCGGGATTGTGCGGCGGCCAGTTTGGCCTGGTACTCGGCGGTCATCGCCTTCAGGCGGTCGTCCAATGTCTTGGCGAAATCCTGCATTTTCTTTTCTGCTGCGGCCCGTTCGGGGAGCATCAGCATCAGGGCCTGGCGGTCGATGTGGCCGAGCTTGGCAGGGGTTTGCGCGTGTGCGGCGATGGATGCCGCCATCAGTACGCACAGGGTCAAGATCGCTTTCCTCATGTTGGTCTTCGTGTTCACTGCTTGGGTTTCATGTCTGTGTTGCCGCGGCTCGGCGTGGTGGGGCTGCCACTGGGCTTCGCGCTGCCATCTTTGGGCGGCGTGGTATTGCCACCGTTGTCATCATCGTCGTCGTCTCGTGTATTGCCGGGGTTGCCGCCGTTCTTGTCCTTGCTGGGCCGGATGCCGAGCTTGTGCAGCACGCTTTCGCTCTTGTCGTACTTATCGCTGGCGTAAAGCACATTGTTGCCCACGCCACCGATGTCAAAAATGGCCACGTAACTGGTGCCTGCCACTTCCTTCACTGCGTCATAGATGCGGTCCTGTATGGGCTGGATCAGTTCCTGCCTTTTCTTGAAGAGGTCACCGCCCACGCCGAATCGCTTTTGTTGCAGGTCCCGCGCCTCCTGTTCCTTCTTGTCGATCTCGTCCTGGCGGGCCTTTTTCATTTCCTCGGTGAGCAGGATGGCCTCCGCGTTGAAGGCGTCACGCAGCCGCTTGATCTGTGCCCATTTCTGGTCGATCTCGTCCTGCCAATCCTTGGAGTCCTTGTCCAGTTCCTTTTGTGCCGCGGCATATTCCGGCATCTGGTCCAGGATGTACTTGGTATCCACGAAGGCGATGCGTTGCGCATGCACCGGCAACGCTGAAAGGATGAGGCCCAGCAGGAGGAAGCGGAGGAGGGGTCGGGTCATTTACGGCCGTCGAAAGTAGGCGATCCGGCTTACAGCTCGCCAAGATCTATGCCAATGGTGAAGTGGAACTGGCTCTTGGCCATGGCGGGCCGGTTGGGCACGTTGTCGAAGCGCCAGCCGTAGTCAAGGCCCATGGGGCCGAACATCGGGAGGAAGAGGCGCAGCCCGATGCCCGCGCTTCGGTAGAGCTTGAAGGGGTCATAGTTGTCGGCGGAACTCCACGCGTTGGCAGCCTCCGCGAAGCCCAGGGCGAAGATGGTGGCCTGCGGATTCAGCGAGACAGGGAAGCGCAGTTCAGCGGTGTATTTGTTCACGATGAAGCTGCCGTCCGTTGGCGAGAGCGAGCCATCGTCATAGCCACGCAACGCGATGATCTCCCGCCCGTCCAACTGGAATCCGGTGAGGCCGCTGCCACCGAGGTAGAAGCGCTCGAAGGGGGAATCACCCTTGCGGTCGCTGTAACTGCCGAGGTAGCCGAATCCGATGCGGCCCATCAGCACCAGGTCGTGCTTGCTCTTGCTGTTGGTGAGCTTGGTGAACCACTGGCTGGTGAATTTCCACTTGTAGAACTCGACCAGTTTGTACTGCTCGGCCGGTACCATCTCGGTATAGTCCACATCCGGATGGAACAAGGAGAAGGGCGGCGTGGCCTTGATCGTTACACCGGTCTCCGAGCCTTGCGTGATCCAGAACGGCTCGGCGATGGAGCGGCGGGCAAAGCGCAGTTGCAGGGCGTATTCGTTGCTGAGCCCGTTCGCGAAGGAGAATCCCTGCCCGATCCAGTTCTGCAGTTTGTACTGCTGATAGCTGGCCGTGAGGTTCATGAAGAAATAATCGTCAGGCCACTTCAGGCGTTTCCCAAGGCCGACGGACATCCCGATGATGCCCAATTGGCCGAAGAGCGGGTCATCGGGGGCCCGTGCATTGGTCTGCCGGGTGTAGTAGGCGGACACGCTGAGGGAGTTGGGTTTGTGCCCGCCCAGCCATGGCTCGATGAAGGAAACGCTATAGCTCTGGTACTGCTTGCCACTGGTCTGTGCGCGCAGGCTCAACGTCTGTCCGTCACCGGCGGGCAGCGGCGTCCAGGCATGCTTGTCGAACATCTTGCGCGCACTGAAGTTGGTGAAAGAGAGGCCCAGGGAGAGCAGCACGTTGCCCGCGCCGTAACCACCACTCAATTCCAAGCGGTCACTGGGCTTCTCCGCCACGGTATAGTCCAGGTCCACCGTGCCCGTGCGCGGGTCAGGCGTTGGGTTCACGCCGAGCTGGGCGGGATCGAAGAAGCCCAAGGCCACCAACTGCTGCTGGGAGCGGATCACCTCGGAGCGGTCAAAGAGGTCGCCGGGCCGCGTGCGGATCTCGCGCCGGATCACATGGTCGAAGGTCTTGGTGTTCCCATGGATGTTCACGTTGCGCACCCGGTACTGCTTCCCTTCCCGGATGCGGATCTCCAGGTCAATGCTGTCGCCCTCCACCCGCTCGATCGGTTCGGGACTGAAGCTCAGGTAGCCGCGGTCCATGTAGAGTGAACTGATGTCAATGCCGCTCTGGTTCATGTAGAGCCGGTCGTCCAGCTTTTTCTTGTTGTAGATGTCACCGGGTTTGATGCCCAGGATCTTGGAGAGCGTATCCGTGCTGTACTTCGTATTGCCGGTGAAGGTGACGTTGCGGAAGTAGAAAGGCTTGCCTTCGTCCACAGTGATGTCGATGTCGATCTTGTCGTCCGAGACGTAGCGGATGGTGTCCTTCACGATGGTGGCGTTGCGGTAGCCGTGGTCGTTGTAGAGCTCGATCAGTTTCTGCTTGTCGGCCTGGTAGTCGGAGCTCTTGTATTTGCTGGAGCCGAAGATGTTGTACCACCTCTTGCGCTTGGTCTCCTTCATCGCGCGCCGCAGGTGGTCCGCGGTCAGGGCCGTGTTGCCGTACAGATTGATGTCTTGGATGCGCACCCGCGGGCCCTTGGTCACCAGTACCTGTACCCGCACGCTGTTCTCCAATGTGGTGTCCTGCACTTGTTGGATGCGTGCAGTGGCCTTCAGGTAGCCCTTGTCCACGAAGTATTTGCGCACGGCCTGTTTGGCGTTGGCCATCACCGCTTCGTTCACCTGCTGGCCGCGCTGCATGTCGATCAGGTCGCGCAGTTTGTCCCCCTCGCTGCGCGAGACAGTGCCTGCAAACCCATAACTGGCCAACTGCGGATTCTCCTGTACGATGATGTTGAGGAAGACGGTATTGCCGCGGATCTCCGCCAGTTCCACGCGCACGTCACTGAAGAGCTTCTGTGCCCAGATGGCCTGGATGGCCTTGGCGATGCGCTCACCCGGTATGGTCACCTTGTCGCCCACCTTCAGCCCACTGAAGAGCTTCACCGCGTTCGGGTCGCGCGTCACGCAGCCGCTCACGGTAATGCCCCCGATGGTGTACTCCTTCGGATAGCTGTAGTCCATGGTGGGGACGGTCAGCTTCTGAGAAAAGCCCGCAATGGCGAGGACGGCACCGAGCAGGAAGGTCAACAGGCGCGGGGCGCGGAATGGTCCGGGAATAGGGCGCATCAAGGGGCCTGAAGTTGGTCGCGGGTGAGGCCGAACCGGCGCTCCCTGTTTTGATAATCGAGCACGGCCTGGAAGAGATGCTCCTTGCGGAAGTCGGGCCACAGCACGGGTGTGAACCAGAGCTCGGCATAGGCGATCTCCCAGAGGAGGAAGTTGCTGATGCGCTGCTCGCCGCTGGTGCGTATCAACAGCTCGGGGTCCGGGATACCGAAGGTGCTAAGGCGCTCGCTCACGAGCTTTTCGCCCAGGTCGTGCATGTCGATGCGGCCTTCGCGGATGTCGTTCGCCACGTTGCGCACCATGCGCAGGATGTCCCAGCGGGCGCTGTAGCTCAGGGCGAGGGTGAGGGTGATGCGGTCGTTCTTGGCGGTCTGGTCGATGGCCTTGAACAGGGCCTTGCGGCAGCTCTCGGGCAGGCTGTCCGTATCGCCGATGGTATGCAGGCGCACGCCATTCTCATGCAGGCCCTCCACCTCGGTCAGCAGGGTGTTCACCAAGAGGTCCATCAGGGCCTCCACCTCTTCCTTCGGGCGGCTCCAGTTCTCCGTGCTGAAGGCGTACATGGTGAGGTATTTCACACCGATCTCCGTGGCGGCCACGAGGGTCTCACGCACGGAGCGCACACCATTCATATGGCCGCTCACGCGGTGCTCACCCTTGCGTTCGGCCCAACGGCCGTTGCCGTCCATGATCACGGCGACATGGGCGGGCACGCGTTCGGGGTCGATCCGCTGGCGCAATTCCTGCTCGGTGGTGGGGGTAGGGTCGTTCACGAGGGGTGCGAAGGTCGCGATTGCGGTGGATCGTGCCGGGTCTTGCTCAACGATTGAAGCTATGCTGCAACGCAGCACACTCGGTGAAGCGCGTCAGCAGTAGGGAAAGCGTGATGCCGGTGTATTGGTACCAATCGCGCGTTTGGCTGTCGCCGCGTGCACGGCCCGTGTTGTAGCCGGTGCTGCGCAGGGGGCTGGGATCGGCGAGTGATGCGGTCAACGGGCCGGCCTCCTCGAGGAGCACCGTATTGTCCGCATAGGTGCCGCCCACATCGTCGATGTAATCACTGTAGGTGCGGCGCAGGCCCCATTCCATCTGTAGGTCCAGCTTGTCGGATAGGGCGAACTTCAGTCCCGCGCCGAAGGGAATGCAGAACTGGTTGAGCGAATAGCGGGCACCGCCCACGCTGGTGCCCTGGCCTTCGGTGCCCAAGGGCTGCAGCTCATACCACGTATCGTTCAACTTGCCTTGGGGGTTGGTATGGTAATAGGCCAGCCCGCCGAAGATGAAGGGCGTCCAGCGGCGACTGTCCTTGCTGAGGCCGCGGTATTTGAAGAAGTTGATCTCCAGCACTGTGGAGAACTCGAAGAGCACCGTGCGGAAATTCAGGTTCCGCAGTTGTTGCAGGCTGTCCGGTGAATCGCTGTCGTACGCTTCCAGGTTGCTGTACAGCGCTTGCACACGCAGCGCGTAGTGCTGGTCGAAGTTGCGCCTGTACATCAGGCCGCCCGCGAGGTGCGTGTGCTTCGGATAGTGCCGCGTGGGATTGAGGTCGCCGATATAATAGGACACGCCCCCGGTAATGCCCAGCTCGCTGACCTGTGCCACCCCGGGCAGGCTGGTGCAGGCGAGCAGGGCCAACAGGAGGAAGTGCCTTGTCATCGGGTGGAACAACGGCACGAGGGAAAGATCCGTGCGCGGAGGGGCGCGAAAATAGTCGATGCCCTGCAGCGTGAAGGATGGAGGAACAGCGCGTTGTGTTTTCTTGGCCGTTGGCGCCATCACCGCCCGAGGTCACGCATCAATGGCTTGCGCTCTCATTGGGAGTGCACGAGGACGACATCGTGGAGCCGCGCCTGATGGAGTGGGAACGACCAACGAGGAAGCTCCCCAAGGTCAATTGTAGATGTGCAACGTGGTGCCGTTGAAGGTAGTGTGGTACAACAGCAACGGATTGCCCGCACCGGCCGCGTTATCAGGATTGGAGACCAAGGTGCCGTCCTGCAGGAGGAAGGTGCAATGGCAGCATGTGGTGTCCACGGCAAGGATGCCATCGTCATTCACGGTCACCTTGCAGAGGTCCTGTGGCTGCACAGGGCAGTGGCGGTCCATGGCCGTGAAGGCATCAACGGCCTTGCGATAGACGATCAGACCTTCCGAGCCGCCGGTGATGTAGGCCCAGCCGCCCACTGCGGCAAGCGCGTTGTACTCCGGCAGGTTCACATTGATGTAGATGTCGACCGCTGTATAAGGGACGGTCGGGGTATTGTCCTTCTTGCAGCCTGGAACGAGCAAGGTCGCGATGGCGAGGGGAAATAGGGCTGATCTGAGGTTCATCAACAGGGGCGTGTGCACGTGCGTTTCGACAGCACGAAGGTACGCATGCGCATTGGCCCGAAATTCGCGGCCTCACCTCCACGATGGCGCGCCGTTCACTCTATCTCCTCCTTCTTCTATTGGCATTTGTGGCAGCGCCTCGCGTGGCGCATGCACAGGCCGATGCGGGTCCCGACCAAGTGAACCCCATGTCCGCAAAGGACAAGCAGGCGAGATCGAAGGCGATCAAGAAAGAGGAGAAGCGGATGAACAAGCAGCATCTCGCGAATCAGGACAAGGCCACGCGCAAGCGGATGAAGCAGCATCAGCGGCGTGCCGATAAGCAAGGCAACACGGGGCATCGCGACCCCTTTCTGCGCCGGCTCTTCCACAGCAAGCATTAGTGTTTGGACGTGTATATGAGTGACCGGATCTGTCCGTCCGGAGGGATCGACCTTTGCAATTGTTGGCGATACCTTGGGACCGCATCCACGGGGAGGCAACGAACAAATGTCGGGGTCCCATTCCATCGCCCAAAACAGGAGAAGACGCGGAAACCCGCGTCCACCAAGGATTTCCGGCGATTTGCTCATTCCGGGACTTTTCTATCTTTACGCCCCCTCGTTGCTAAGGACACAAGAACGTAACACCCAACTGTTGATGCTGAGAAGACTCTACTCGGCCGCTGTCATCCTTATTTGCAGTGCGCTCAGCCTGAACGCCCAGGTGGGCGCCGGCACCCTCCAAGGCACGATCAAGGACAAGAAGACCGCGGAAGCCATACCCTTTGCGTCCGTTGTGGTGGAAAGCCAAGGGACCCGCGTCGCCGGGGGCCAATCGGACTTCGACGGCAATTACAAGATCAGTCCCATTGACCCGGGCACCTATGATGTCACGGTGAGCTATGTGGGCTATCAGCCCACCAAGATCACCGGCGTGGTGGTGAACAGCAACAAGATCACCTTCCAGAACTTCGACCTGAATTCCGGCGAGCTCGAGGTGGTGGAGGTCATTCGCTATAAGGTGCCATTGATCGACAAGGACGGTGGAGCCTCCGGCACGACCGTCACCCGCGACCAGATCGCCAAGATGCCCACGCGTTCGGCCAGTGGCATTGCTGCCACGGCGGCAGGGGCTTCCACTGCCGGTACCGGGCGTGATGGGGGGATCAGCATCCGCGGCTCCCGCACGGACAATACCTACTACTACATTGACGGAGTGAAGGTGCCCGCCAATGCGGGGACCGGCCTCCCCAAGAGCGCCATCGAGGAGGTACAAGTGATCACGGGGGGCGTGCCCGCCAATTATGGTGACGTTACAGGTGGTGTTGTGAACATAACCACCCGTGGTCCAAGCCGGAATTTCTTCGGCGGGGTGGAATACCTCACCTCCGGTTACAAGACCGGTCCCGATATCACCGATATCCATGGCTTGGACAAGTATGCCTTCAATCAGTTGGAGGCCAGTTTTTCGGGACCCTTACTCTTCGCAAAGGACAGCTTGGGCAAGAAGACCAAACCGTTACTGGGCTTCTTCATCAGCGGTCAGGCAACGAACGCAATTGACGGTGAGCCGCTCTGGAACGGGGATGTGCGCGTGAAGCCCGCTGTGCGTGACCAATTGTTGAACGATCCCTTGCGCCTGGTGAATGTGTCCGGTGTCGACGCATTGCGCTACAACTCGGACTACCTACGGAACGATGATATTGAAAGAATCCCGACCCGACAGAATGCTGCGAACAACACCTATCTCTTGTCCGGAAAGATCGATATCACCACCACACCGACCATCAATCTCACCGTTGGCGGGTCCATGGACATCAATAACTACCAGAACTACGATCGCAAGAACACCTTGCTGAACGCAGAGAACAATTCGGAATACAAGAACAGCACCTGGCGCACCTTCGTGCGGTTCACCCAGCGCTTCAACAGCAAGGAAGAGACCGCAGAAGACCACGACAAGGGCGGCATCAAGAATGCCTATTACAGCATTCAACTGGACTACTCCCGGAATAACCAGAACACGGAAAGCAAGGACCATGAGGACAACCTGTTCGACTATGGTTATCTGGGGAAGTACGTGGAGAACATCAGCAATCACCATGACCCGTTAACGGGCAAGCAGGATGGATATGATCACAATGGCGTTCAATTTACCCCGTCGGACCTGAACCCGGATGCGACTGCTTTCACGCAGGACTTTTTCACCAGCTTCGATCAAAATTCGCTCTACTATCAGGACTTGGATAACGTGATCGCGGGCGGCGGCCTCCTCAATGGCCAGCTGCCTGCATCGGTCTATGGCCTATGGAACAATGTGGGTGTGCTGAGCAACCAGTATTCCAAGTACCAGTCCGACCAGATCCGCGTATCCGCTTCCGGTTCTGCCGACATCGGCAAGCACGCAGTGAGCGTTGGCGTGGAATACGAGCAATTGACCCAGCGTTACTATTCGCTGGCTCCTGTGGGACTTTGGACACAGGCGCGGCGTCTGACCAATAGGCATCTTGCGGGATTTGACCTGAATGATTCCACGGTCGTGGATGGACCCAACGGTGTGATCTATACCGACTATGCCCGCTTGGTAGGGGACGATCAAGCCGCATTCGACTATAACCTACGCTCCGCCTTGGGACTGGATCCCCGCGGTACGGACTACATTCAGATCGATGCCTTGGATCCCAGCACCTTCTCTTTGGACATGTTCTCCCCGGACGAACTGATCCAGAATGGTCAAGGTAACCTGATCAACAGCTATTACGGCTATGACTATACCGGAAAGAAGCTGACCAGCCGCCCTACCTTCAGCGACTTCTTCAACGACTACAACATGGTCGGCAACGACACGGCCTACAGCCGATTGCAGGCCCCGTTCCAGCCCATCTACGTGGCCGGTTATGCGATGGACAAATTCTCCTTCGACGATATTATCTTCAACGTCGGGCTGCGCGTTGACAGGTACGACGCCAATCAGAATGTGCTGAAGGATCCCTATCTCTGGAGGCCCGCTTATAAGGCTGGCGACGCCCAAGTACAATCGCTGTATAGTGGCAATAGCCCACGACCGTCCAACATCGGCGACGACTACGTGGTGTATGTGGATAATTTCGAAGCCCCCACCGCGATCGTGGGCTATCGCGATGGCGACAACTGGTATAACTCCCTTGGCCAGGTCGTTGCCGACCCCTCGGTGCTCAAAGGATCCACCGGCATCCAGCCCTACTTGGTGGACTACCAGAACGATCCGGCGGGCAGCTTGGTGGGTTCCAAATTGCGCAAGGAGGCCTTTGAGGTATACAACCCGCAAGTGAATGTGATGCCCCGCATCGCCTTCTCCTTCCCGATCAGTGACGAGGCCCTGTTCTTCGCACACTATGATATCCTTACGCAACGTCCTACCGCTTACAGCCGCTTGGACCTGCAGAGCTATGCCTATGTGGAGAACGCTGGCAGTGACCCACTGAACAACCCGGATCTGAAACCGACCAAGACCATCGACTATGAATTGGGCTTCCAGCAAGTGTTGAGCAAGTCCTCTTCTGTAAAGCTTTCGGCCTACTACCGGGAATTGCGCGACCAGATCCAAGTGCGCAACGTAGTGGAGGCCTGGCCGGTGACCTACAAGACCTATGACAACATCGACTTCGGCACCGTCACCGGTTTCACCACTACCTATGACCTGCGCCGCACCAAGAACGTCTGGATGCGGGTGAGCTATACCCTGCAGTTCGCAAAGGGAACCGGTTCCGATCCGAAGACCACACTTTCGCTTATCACTGCAGGCCAGCCCAATCTCCGTACGATCTTCCCACTGAACTTCGACCAGCGCCACCATTTCCAAGGCACGGTCGATTTCCGATACAGCGACGGGGATGATTACAACGGCCCGATCCTCTTCGGCAAAAAGGTCCTCCAGCGTACCGGGGTGAACTTTGTGGCCGACCTTGGCAGCGGGACGCCCTACAGCCGCTCCTCGAGCATCTACAATGAAGGCGAGGGGACCGGCTCCTATGCTCTCGATGGCAGCCTCAATGGCGCCAACCTGCCTTGGGTGTTCAATACCGACATGCAGATCGACCGCGACATTCCTCTAACCTTCCACAAGGAGAAGGGTGAGCAGGCCAAGCATACTAACCTCAACGTGTACCTGTTGGTCACCAATGTATTCAATTCCGAGCAGATCACCGGGGTCTATCGCGCCACGGGATCGCCCAATGACGACGGTTACTTGGCCTCTTCCCAAAATCAGAGTGATATCGTGGGCAGGACCGATCCGCAGAGCTACCGCGATCTGTACTCCGCCAAGGTGCAAACGCCATATAACTACGGCATTCCCAGGACCATCCGCTTGGGCGTGCGCTTCGATTTCTGATCCATGAAAGGCCCTTTGAAGATGAGAACCCTACGCCCCTTGACCTTAATGCTCACCGGCCTGTGCGTCAGCGCTGCCGTGGCACATGAGTGGGTGGGCAGCCCCCACTCCGCCCCCTCCCATGGAGGCGCCGACAATGCTCGGGGCGCCGCCTGCGCCCCTGCAACGGCAAAGGACGAGTTGAACCTCAACAACGTGCGTGCCCGCATCGAGAATGGTGGAAACCTCTGGCAGAACAGGGAAACCCACACACCCGCCTACGGGGTGCCCAAGGTCGACGGCTATACCGGTCCGAACAGCCTTTATGCCGGTGCCCTATGGCTTGGAGGCCGCACTCCGGACAACCAATTGAAATTGGCCGCCGTGACCTTCCGCGATAAAGGGAATGATTTCTGGCCGGGGCCGCTCACCAAGATCGATACCATGAACCACACCGGCGGCGATGCCTCCATCGACGGAACGGTGTGCACACAGTATGACAAGACCTGGAAGACGGAGCGGAAGGACGCCATACTGCAGGAAGCCTATTACCAATGCTTGGCCGATCCCCAGTGCGATGTGGCTGTGGAATACCCGGGATATGCCATTCCTGTCAAGTGGAATAGCTGGCCGGCCCATGGGGATGTAAGTCTGGGGCAGGACTACAATTTGGCCCCATACTTCGATTATGACGGTAGTGGTGATTATGATCCCACCCAAGGGGACTATCCGGGCTACGACCTGCAAGGCGTGATCAACTGCAAGGAAAAAAACCGCGAGGACCTTGTACCGCTCTTTGGTGACGAGAATATCTGGTGGATCTTCAACGACAAAGGCAACACGCACAGCGAATCCGGTGGGACGGCCATAGGTATGGAGATCCGTGCGCAAGCCTTCGCCTTCAGTACCAATGACGAGGTAAATAACATGACCTTTTACAACTATGAGCTGATCAACCAGAGCTCGCAGGCGCTGACGGAGACCTATTTTGGCCAATTTGTGGATCCCGATCTCGGCGGTGGTTATGATGACATGGTGGGCTGTGACGTACAACGCGGCCTCGGCTACTGTTACAATGGCGAGGAGGTGGACGCGGATTATAATGGAGAGCCCGGTTATGGCGGACCCAATCCGCCCCCCCCGGCCGTGGGCGTGGACTTCTTTGAAGGGCCTTACCAGGATTATGATGGGATAGACAATCCGCTCACCACGAATTGCGACAGTGCACGCACGCTTAAGGGGATACCCTATAAGGGCATCGGTATCGGTTACGGAGATACCACGAAGGACAATGAACGCTATGGCATGCGTGCCTTCGTGTATTTCAAGAACCTCGCCAGCGGCCAACAGCATGATCCGAGCAATGCGATCCAGTACTACAACTATCTACAATCCATCTGGTTGGACAATACTCCAATGACATACGGCGGATCGGGCTACAGCACCAGTTCCAGCGCGCTGGCCGCCGCATATATGTTCCCAGGCATCTCGGACCCTTTGGGCTGGGGAACCGATTGTTCTCCGCAGCCCGTCTGGGATGAAGTGACCGCTGGCAATGCATTTGGCGACCGTCGTTTTATTCAAAGCGCGGGTCCCTTCACCCTGCAACCGGGGGCCGTCAACAACGTGACCGTTGGCGTGGTCTGGGCGCGTGCAGCGAATGGCAATGTCCAGTCCAGCGTGGCCTTAATGGGCAAGGCTGACGACAAGGCGCAGGCGCTCTTCGATAACTGCTTCCGGATCCTCAATGGGCCTGATGCACCGGACGTGAGCATTCAGGAGTTGGACCATGAGTTGATCATGACCATTTCCAATCCGCAGACCAGCAATAACTTCAATGAGCAGTATGTCGAGCTGGATCCGACCATCCCCGAGGCAGACAGTGTTGGCGCACCTCCCTATCCTATTTCAAAGCGCGAATACCACTTCCAAGGCTACCAGATCTTTCAACTAGCGAACGGCCAAGTGGGACCGGACCAATTGCAGGACCCGGACAAAGCGCGCCTGATCGCCCAAGTGGATATCCAGGACCATGTGACGCAGCTGATCAATTGGTACCAGAACGCGGCTCTCGGCGTGGCCGAACCGAAGGAAATGGTCTATGGCGGCGATTCCGGCATTGTCCATTCGTTCAATATCACCAAGAACCTGTTCGCCTCCTCCGACGCGCAGCTGAAGAATTTCCAGACCTACTACTACATGGCCATAGCGTATGGCTACAATAAGTACCAGCCCTTTTCCCAGGATTCCCTGGGCGCTCATGGCCAGCCGTATCCATACAAGGCCAGCCGCAAATCGCCGACGGGGTCGATCCGGGTGTATTCGGGCATCCCGCACAAGCAGAGCGTGGAGAATGGAGGCACGGTGAACAATTCGCAATATGGCGACGGCTTCAGCCTCACGCGCATTGAGGGCCAAGGAAATGGCAGGCAGGTGATCGCCTTGGCGCCTTCCACCTTGGACGCCATTGTGAAATCGGATGAGGGTCGTAAGGAGGATCTGCTTTATCAGCGTGGCCTAGGTCCGGTGGATATCAAGGTTGTCGATCCCTTGAATGTGCCGGTAGGGCAGTTTGAGCTGTGGATGACCGATACCACGACCATCCCTATACCGACCAGCGCGGACACCTATGCCCGGCTGAACGACGCCAGTTGGAAGCTGGTGCATGTCACAGACTCGCCTACCTCGGAGGATACGGTGTATTCTGTGCGCACCATTGCAATGCCCAATGAGCAGTTGATCCCGAAGTGGGGCATATCAGTTAGCATCGTGCAGTCCGCCTATCGGAATCCGGTTCTGGGTTCCACCACCGGTCTGTCCGACTTTGCGGACTTCCTTGGCAGTGCCAAGGAGGTGAGCGGAACGGATTGGTATGCGGGCATTCCGGACCAGGAAGGAGAGAATATTCAGAATTGGATCCGGTCCGGAAATTCCAAGGACGCCACCTTGCAATTCCCTGACATCCCCGGTATTGACCCTGAGCAGCAGTATGAAAAGGTGCTCGGTGGTACATGGGCGCCCTGGGTTACCGTGGGTGATACGATCCTTCAGCCCTGCAGCCACGCGTTGACCGGTTCGCGGAACATAGGCAAGATCCGGGAGATCCCCAGTATTCAGGTGGTTATCACTCCCGACAAGAGCAAGTGGTCACGTTGCGTGGTGGTGGAGGAAAGCGATGACGCGACGGCCACGACTCCCGTCGGCGTGAATAAGCTCTCCATGCGACCGGTTCCCAGCGTGGATAAGAACGGTCTTTCCGCAGGCATGCCAGGAGCCGATAACGACGCAGCGAATTTGGTGAGTGGCACCGGCATGGGCTGGTTCCCCGGCTATGCGGTGGACCTCGAGACCGGCGAACGATTGAACCTCTTTTTCGGGGAGAATAGCTTCATCGGCGGCGGTATCGGTCGGGACATGCTATGGAATCCTTCGGATGTGCTGTACAATGATGCGGACCAACCGGTTTTCGGTGGTTGCCATTGGATCTATGTATGCTACAACCGACGCCGCATCAGCAGTTCCGGGAGCGCCGCAACGAGCATGCCCATGTACGATCAAGGCGCCTTCATCCGCAGCAATTTGGACCCGGGTGCAGCTTCGAGCGGCATGGGCTACGTCTACCGGTCGGTGGCTTGGGTCGGATCGGGCTTGATGGCGCCGGGTACTCACATGAATAGCCCGCAGGATGGCCTCGTGCCCTCCGAGGTGCGCTTGCGCATGAACGTGGATAAACCCTACTTCATCTATGCCGAACCGTACCCGGGCTATACCCCGGTGATCGACAATACCGATCGTAATCGTGGTCTTCCGCTCTATTCGTTCAACACCGGCGACGGCGCCACCTACACCAATGTGACCGAGACGGGCAAGAGTGGCCTTGACCTTATCGGGGTGGTACCCAACCCTTACTACGCATACAGTGGCTATGAGACCACACGCTTGGACAACCGTGTGAAGTTCATCAACCTGCCAAAGGAGTGCACCATCAGTATCTTCAATGTGAGCGGCACGCTGGTGCGCAAATACAAGAAGGACAATGAATTGACCTACTTGGATTGGGACCTGATGAACAATTATAATGTCCCGATCGCTGGTGGGACGTACATCTGCCATATCGAGGCTCCGGGACTCGGCGAACGGATCATCAAATGGTTCGGGGTCATACGACCTGTCGACTTGAACAACTTCTAAGCCTGTACACGAGGCACAATGTCCAACAGCATGAGGATGAACAATACTGGATCGCGCATGATGGCGCTGGCCTGCTCGGCGCTCTTCGTGGGTGTGGCCCTAGCGGGTAACCCGGACCGCGCTGGATCAGCCGGGGCAACGCAATTGCTGATCAACCCGTGGGCGCGCAGCAACGGATGGTCTTTGGCGAATACCTCCACGCTGGAGGGTGCCGAGAGCATGTTTGGGAACGTGGCAGGTCTAGCTCATGTGCAAAAGACGGAGTTGCTCTTCACCAACACCGATTGGCTTTCCGGCAGCGGTGTAAAGATCAACGCCGTGGGCTTCGGACAGAAGCTGGGTGCCAGTGGTGTGCTCGGCATCAGCGCCACCACGTTGTCATTCGGTGACATCCCTGTGACCACTGTGGACCAGCCGGAAGGCGGACTCGGCACGTTCAGTCCCACACAGGCCAATATCGGGCTGTCCTATGCCAAGGCGTTCTCTAATTCCATCTATGGCGGGCTGCTTGTTCGGATGGTCTCGGAGTCCATCGCCAACGTGCGCGCCTCCGGGGTCTGTTTTGATGCGGGGATCCAATATGTGACCGGGGCTACAGAGAATATCCACTTCGGTATCTCCTTGAAGAATGTGGGACCGGCCATGGAATTCGGCGGAGATGGTCTCGCGGTACAGAGTGTACTTACCGGTGGCACGAATACGCAGACCATGGAGCAGCGCTCGGCCGAATTTGAGCTGCCTTCGATGATGAATATCGGGATGGCATATGACTTCCATCTTTCCGAACTGAACCGACTCACGCTGGCGGGCAATTTCACGTCGAACTCCTTCACCCGTGACCAGTTCATCATTGGTGCGGAATATGCTTTCAAGAAGATGCTGCACATTCGTGGTGGTTATGTCTATGAAAAGAATGTAACGGACAGCGAGATGCGCGAGACGGTCTTTACCGGTCCCAGCGGTGGTATCAGTCTTGACTTTCCTTTCGGGCAGGATAAGAAGAGCGTGTTTGCTATCGACTATGCATACCGCGCCACCAATCCCTTCAGCGGCTGCCATAGCATCGGTGTCCGATTGAGCCTCTGACCCGTTTAGACCTTATCTTTGGAAAAGGACCCGGCCGGGTCCTTTTCCATATTCACCCGATCAACACCGACGATGGCCATGAGCACAACGGCCTACTACACCGAAGAGGGCTTGAAGAAGTTGCAGGATGAACTGCATCGGCTGAAGACCGTGGACCGCCCCCACATCAGCAAACAGATCGCCGAGGCACGTGACAAGGGCGACCTGAGCGAGAACGCCGAGTATCACGCCGCCAAGGAGGACCAAGGTCTTCTGGAGGCGCGCATCGCGAAGATGGAAGAGGTGCTCGCCAGCGCCCGTGTGGTCGATCCCGACCAGGTGGACACCGACAAGGTCTACATCCACTGCATGGTGAAAGTGCGACCTGTGGGCGGCTCGGCCGAACGCAGTTTCACGCTGGTGGCAGAGAGCGAGGCAGATATCAAGACCGGGAAGATCAGCGTCAGTTCACCCATTGGTAAAGGCCTGTTGGGCAAGGCCGTGGGCGAGGTGGCGGAGATCGCCACGCCGAGCGGCCCCACCCGTTTCGAGGTGATCGAGATCTCGCGTTGATCCATGTCCAACATCTTCACGCGCATCATCAACGGCGAGATCCCATGCCACAAGGTGGGTGAGGATGATCGCTACCTCGCTTTCCTCGACATCAATCCATTGCGCGAAGGCCATTCCTTGGTGATCCCGAAGATCGAGGTGGACCAATTCTTCGACCTGCCGAAGGATGTACTGGCGGGCATCATGCCGTTCGCGCAAGGCGTGGCCAAGCGCATTGCCGCCGTGGTTCCCTGCGATCGCATCGGGGTAAGTGTGGTGGGCCTGGAAGTGCCGCATGCACACGTCCATCTCATCCCCATCGACTCGGTCTACGACATGGACTTTTCGCGTCCCAAGCTGCGCATGACCCAAGACGAGTTCGCCGCGCTGGCGAAGCGGATCCGTGAGGCTTGATCGGCCCCGATCACTTCTTCACCCTTTCCGGATTGTTCCGGACGAAGCTGCTCCAATCGCTGGTGCCGCGCGCAGTGCTCTTGGCGCTGGGCCGTGCGACCGAACCTTGAGAGAAGTGGTGGCAGACGGCGACGGCGATGGCATCCGTGGCATCGGTGCTTGCAGGTAGTGTGGCGACCCCTAGGATGTTCAGCAGCATCGCGGCCACCTGTTCCTTGGTGGCGTTGCCGTTGCCCGTGATGCTCTGCTTCACCCGCTTGGGAGCGTACTCGACAACAGAGAGCTCACGATGCAATGCGGCCGCGATGGCGACGCCTTGTGCGCGGCCAAGCTTCAACATACTCTGCACGTTCTTGCCGAAGAATTGCGCTTCGATGGCCAACTCGTCGGGATGATGCTTTTCGATAACGTGGAGCACCTGCTGGAAGATCGCGCGCAGTTTCAGCGTGTGGTCGTCCTCCGCTGGAAAGCGGATGGCATCGGCCTCCAATAAGAAGACCTTGTTCTCCTTCACTAGCAGCACGCCGAAGCCCATCACCGTGGTGCCGGGGTCGATGCCGAGAATGATCCGCTCGGTGGGCCGCGCCACCCGGCTACTTTTGGTCGGTCCTGTTTCCACCTCTCTTGCTTGAATGTCGCGCCGAACGCTGTTGATGGTCCGCTGGGGGATCTTCCTCGCTGCTTGCGCGTTCCTCTATATGCGGCTTGCGGCGCACCAAAGTACGAACGTCCTCTGGGGTGATTGGGGCAGAGCGATCACCTTGGTCCAATGGCCGGTCTGGGCAGTGCTTCTCATTCTGATGTTGCTGAACTGGAGCCTAGAGGCGGCGAAGTGGCGCTGGCTCGTGACGCATGTGCAACGCATGAGTTTCGGTCGCGCGTTCGCGGCCACCTTGGCGGGCACCACCATCGGACTGTTCACGCCCAATCGCACCGGCGAGTTTGTTGGGCGTGTGCTCTTTCTGGAGCCGGAGCACCGCTGGGAAGGAAGCTTTGTAACGCTCTTGGGAAGCATTGCGCAGTTCGTTGTCACCATCGTATTTGGCGGGATCGCCTTCATCCTCTGGTGTAACGTTGAAGGGGCATCGAAGGTGATCGCGTCGTGGTGGGCCATTGCCGGAGCGACACTTATCGCTGTTGTGGTCGCCGGTTCCTTTATGCTATTCTATTCACCGCATCTGCTGCGTGAGATCATCGCGCGGATCCCGGTCCTTCGCAGTTTTGACCGCGCTGCGTCGGTCCTCGAAGGCTATTCCACCACCGAACTCTCTGCCGTGTTGGGAATGAGTGCGGCCCGATATGCGGTCTTCACAGCGCAGTATGTGCTGATGCTTGCGGTCGTTGCCGATGTGCAGTGGGGTATCGGACTTCTTGTTGTGCCGGTGATCTATCTGGTGATGACATTGGTGCCCACGATGATGCTCACCGATCTCGGCGTGCGCGGTTCCATCGCGGTGGCATTGCTGGTCCCCGCGAATGGTTCCCCGGCCATGGTGCTCTTGGCCGCCTTTCTGTTGTGGACGATCAATCTGGCGTTGCCGGCATTGACCGGTGGCGTCATCCTCCTTGTGGCACGGATCCGCGCACGGTCATGAGCGCATTCATGCTTCTTTGCCTGGCTGCCTTCGCGGCGGCGTTCATCTTCGCCACAGTGGTCGGTGGTTGGCTTGAACAATTGAAAGGGACACGAACGTCGACCTCGGAAACTGCACCAGCAAGATCCGACGTGCCGGTGACGATGATCGTACCCGCTCGCAATGCCGAGGATACGATCGTCGCGCTTCTTCAAGACCTCTATGCACAACGCTATCCACGGGAGCTTCTCGAAGTGTTCGTGGTGGATGATCAAAGCACGGACAACACATCCGATCTGGTCCGAGGCCTGATGCGCACATGGCCGGGTTTGCGATTGTTGAAGGACGAGGGAGAAGGGAAGAAGGCGGCGATCACCACCGGGATCAATGCAGCGAACGGCGAATGGATCGTGATCACCGATGCCGATGCGCGCTGTGGACCGTTGCGTGTGGAGCGCATGATGGATCATGTACGCGCGGCGCAGCCGGACTTTTTGCTGATGCCGGTGATCACCGAGGGGAGCGGAAGTCTTCTTCAACGCGTGCAGGCCGATGAGCAGGCGGCCTTGCTAGGGGTGGCAGCAGGAACGGCCTTGAGCGGATCGCCATTGCTAGCGAATGGCGCGAATATGGCATTCAGCAAGGCCGCGTTCAAGGCGGTTCGCGGATTCGAGGGCGATCGTTGGGCGAGCGGTGATGATGTCTTTCTGCTTCAGCGGATGAAGCGAGCCGACAAGCGCATCGGCTACTTGCTTGATCCCGAAGTGGCGGTGACCGTTCAAGTCGAGCCGACCTTCAAGGCCTTCTGGCAGCAACGCCTGCGCTGGGCTGGAAAGATGCGCGGCGTCGGCGGATCAGGGAATTGGATAGGCGCGATCGGGCTGCTTCTGCCGTGGTTCCTGATCTATGTCACTTTTAAATTCGACCTACAGGAAGCCTTGGGCCAAGGGCTTTTGCGGGATGCACTGCTGCTGACCTCGGCATGGTTGCTCTGGTTGGTCCCCATTCTTGGCTTGATGCGCGAAGTGCGTCGCTTCCAACGAATGGCGGGCATGACCTTGCATCCCGGTGCGGGGATCTTCACACTCTTCTCGCTCGTCGCGTTCTCGATCTACGCACCGATCATCGCGGTCGCCGCGTTGGTCGTGCGACCGCGATGGAAGGGAAGGAAGATCTGATCGGACTCAGAACGGCAGGTCGTCCTCGCCGTCGGCCGGGGGCATATCAGCCATGCTGGGCGGGGGAGGGGCGGAGTTTCCACCGGAGCGGGAGCCTGAATTCTGGGCGCCGACCTTTTCGATGCGATCGCCCTTCAGGCTGAGAAAATATTTGGTGACGCCGTCCTTGCCGGTCCACTCGCGACCGTTGATGAAACAGGTGACGGTGACCTCGTCGCCTGGTGCGTAGGGGTCGAGCAACCCGGTCTTGTCCTGTGTGAATTCCACCGGGACGTGCTGCGGATACTGTCCGGCCTGTTCGGTAACGACGAGCTCGCGCTTGCTGAATTTCTCGCTGATCTGCTGCGTCTTGCCGACGACCTTCACGGTGCCGCTGAGAGTTACGATTGCCATGGGTTTTGCCGCCGAAGCCGACGGTAGCGTTTAGGGTTAGCGTTCGTTGAAGGAGAGGAGCGTCTTCCACGCATCCTCGTACTGCCCTTGTGCCAGAAGCATTTGGGCCTGTGCGTGCAGGGCCTTCCGAAGTTCTTCCGGGCTGTCCTGCAATTGGATGAAAAGTTCCGCGAGCTCGGTGAGCTTGTATTCATTCACGCTGGTCTCGTCGGGCACGGTGAGCACGCTGGCGAGTCGGCCGAGGTCGTTGCCGGTGAGGATGGTGCTGAGGCGGGCGGAAGCGGGCAGTGCATCCACGCCCACACCGTAGTCCTTGTTCGGCTGTGTGAGTTCGAAGAGCGCATCGCCGTGCGCGCGGCAATAGAAGGAACCACCCATGCGGCCAACGAGGTCGATCTTGCGCTGGTCGATCTTGCCATGTGCGTCGAGCAGGTCCTCATTAATGTGGGCCAGGACGATCTCGCAGATCACCAGATTGGCGGCGCTTCCTCCGGTGCCGGTCTCGATCACCTGCTTCACGACGCATTCGAACTGCACGGGACTTTCCTTCACGCGGAAGGGTCGCACTTTTTCCGAAGCGATGGGCGTGAAGCCTGATTTGGCAAACTCGTCCACCCCATCCGCGAATTCGCCGCTGGCCACGGACACTTGCTGCACCATCGCATAGTTCACCACGTTGATCACCACTTCCGGCACGGCCTTCACGTTGTGATAGGTATGCTTGGTGGTGTTGTCGCGGCCACGGCGTGCTGGGCTGAAGATCGCCATCGGCGGGTTGGCGCCGAAGACGTTGAAGAAGCTGAAGGGGCTCAGGTTGGGCCGTCCTTCGGCATCGATGGTGCTGGCGAAGGCGATCGGCCGGGGTCCCACAGCCCCCGTGAGATAGCCGTGCATCTCGGGGATGGAGATCTCTTTGGGGTCGGCGCGCTTCATGGGTTCCTGTGAAGGTCGGCGAAGGTAATCCACCCCTCCGAACGGCTATCTTTGCCGCCCTGAAATGGCGCGGTAGAGGCGCCGAACACGTGAACGGACGTGGCGGAATTGGTAGACGCGCTGGTCTTAGGAGCCAGTACCGTGAGGTGTGGGGGTTCGAGTCCCCCCGTCCGTACAGCTTCCGCCCTGCGGGGCGGAGTATTCTTCAATAACCGATCAAGCGGGCGATCCACCGCGCGCGCCCTGAACCAGAACCCATGAATATTGAACGTGAAGAGACCGGCACATTGACCGCCAAGCTGAAATTGAAACTCGATCCGCAGGACTACGCGCCCGCCGTTGAGAAGACGTTGAAGCAACAACGCAAGACCGCCGCATGGCCCGGCTTCCGACCCGGCCAAGTGCCGATGTCCATCGTGAAGAAGCGCATCGGCAAGAGCGTGCTGGTGAGCGAGGTGGAACGACTGATCGATGAGAAGCTGCGCAACTACATCCAGGACAACAAGCTGCGCGTGCTGGGCCAGCCGCTTCCGAGTAATGAGAACCTTCCGGACAACAACTGGGACGAGCCCGGTGAATTCAACTTTCAGTACGAGGTGGGCATGGCGCCCGCGTTCGAGGTGGAGATGAACGACAAGCTCGGCGTGGATATGCCGGTGGTGGATGTGGATGATGCCTTGCTCGACAAGGAGATCAGCGACATGCAGCGGCGCTATGGCACTTTGAGTGACGTCGAAGCGGCGGAGGAGAAGGACATGGTGATCGGCGACCTCATCGAACTGGATGAGAACGGTGAGATCAAGGCTGGTGGTCTCATGAACCGCACCACGATCACGCTGGAAGAATTGAAGGATGAGGCCACGCGCACGGCGTTCATCGGCAAGGGCGTCGGTGACAGTGTGACCGTAGATCCGCACAAGGTGAGCAGCAGCCACGACGACCTCGCGAAGATGTTGGGCGTCGATCACGACCGTGTACACGACCTGCACGGAAATATGATGTTCCGGATCGCGGAGATCAAGCGGATGACGCCGATCGCCGTGGGACAGGAACTCTTCGACCGCGTATTCGGCAAGGACGCAGTGACCGATGAGGCGGGCTTGCGCGCGAAGGTGAAGGAAGGCCTGGAGGGTATGTTCCGTCGCGACAGCGAGCGCATCTTCAAGCGCATGGTGATGCGCACCTTGACGGAAAAAGCGGATATCGGATTGCCGGATGCTTTCCTGAAGCGCTGGATCGCCGCAACGAGCGAGAAGCCTATCACGCCGGAGGAATTGGAAAGCGGCTATGCAGGCTACGCTGATGGATTGAAGCGTCAGTTGCTGGAGGACCGCATCGTGGAGAAGTACGGTCTGGAGGCGAAGGGCGAAGAGCTGAACGAATTCGCGAAGCGCTACGTGATGGACCAGTTCGCACAGTACGGCATGCCCGCGCCCGAAGGCGAAAAGTTGCAGGAGATGGCAGGCCGCATGCTCGGAGACCGCGACCAGATCAAGCGGATGCGTGACGCCATCATCGACCAAAAACTGACCGCACACTTCAAGGCGATGATCTCCCCGAAGGAAAAGAAGGTCGCGTTCGACGAGTTCGTAAACTTGGCCCGCACGGTTTGAAGTAGATCCTTCCGCCATCCGTCCTCACACTTACCGAACGACACGCATGATCCCGAAGGATGAATTCCGGAAGTACGCGGTGAAGCACCGCAACATCGCCAGTACCACGCTGGACAGTTACGTCACCAGGTCGATGACGCCGTACATCATCGAAGAGCGCCAACTCAACGTGGCGCAGATGGACGTGTTCAGCCGCCTGATGATGGACCGCATCATTTTCCTGGGTGATGCGGTGGACGACCAGGTCGCGAACATCGTGCAGGCACAGCTGCTGTTCATGGAAAGCGTGGATGCGAAGAAGGACATCCAGATCTACCTCAACAGTCCCGGTGGTGGCGTGTATGCGGGCCTTGGGATCTACGACACGATGCAATACATCGTTCCAGATGTGGCAACGATATGCACGGGCATGGCGGCCAGCTTCGGCGCCGTGTTGCTCTGCGCCGGTGCCAAGGGAAAACGCAGTGCGCTTCCGCATGCAAGGGTCATGATACACCAGCCCCTTGGCGGCACGGAAGGCCAAGCACGCGATATGGAGATCGCCATCAAGGAAGTGCTGAAGGTGAAGAAGGAACTGTATGAGATCCTCAGCCAACACTCCGGCCAGCCCTATGAGAAAATAGAAAAGGACAGTGACCGCGATTACTGGATGAAGGCCGATGAGGCGAAGGCCTACGGCCTTATCGATGAAGTCCTTACCCGCTCAAAATAGATCGATCCGATCAACCAACGAACCCCATGATACCCCAAGACGAATTCCGGAAGTACGCGGTGAAGCACCGCAACATCGCCAGCACCACGCTGGACAGTTACATCACCGCTTCGATCACGCCATACATCATCGAGGAGCGACAGCTCAACGTGGCGCAGATGGACGTGTTCAGCCGATTGATGATGGACCGCATCATCTTCCTCGGTACCGCCATCAACGACCAAGTGGCGAACATCATCCAAGCGCAGCTCCTCTTTTTGGAGAGCGTTGATCCGAAGAAGGACATCCAGATCTACCTGAACAGCCCCGGAGGTGGTGTCTATGCGGGCCTCGGCATCTATGACACCATGCAGTACATCGTGCCGGACGTAGCGACGATCTGCACGGGCATGGCCGCCTCGATGGGCGCGGTGCTGCTCTGCGCCGGTGCGAAGGGCAAGCGCAGCGCGCTGAAGCATGCGCGCGTGATGATCCACCAACCGATGGGTGGTGCCGAAGGGCAGGCCATCGACATGGAGATTACCGTGCGGGAGATCCTGAAGTTGAAGAAGGAGCTCTACGACATCATCAGCACGCATAGCGGACAGACCTTCGATCGTGTAAGCAAGGACGGCGATCGCGACTATTGGATGATCGCCGAGGAGGCCAAGGAATACGGCATGATCGACGAGTTGCTCGTGCGCAACACGAAGGGCGGAGCGTAAGCGTCGCATCCGACGCAAATACAATTTGGAAGGTCGACCTCGGTCGGCCTTCCTCTTTTGTTGGAAGTACGGTCGGATCCATTCTGGCCTTTCCGAAGGTGTCTCCGTATCTTCGCGATCGGTTCCATCGTAGGAACGCAACTACTTGGACAGATGGAAAAGAAAGAGATCAAGTGCTCGTTCTGCGGACGCGACAAGCAGGACACCAACGTGTTGATCGCCGGCATCACCGGCCACATCTGCGACAGTTGCATCGCGCAGGCGCAGAACATCATCTCCGAGGAGCTGAGCCAACGCGACCGCACGGAACTGGAGGGCAACGTGATCCTGCAGAAACCGGTCGACATCAAGAACTACCTCGATGAATATGTCATCGGTCAGGACGATGCGAAGAAGGTGCTGAGCGTGGCGGTATACAACCACTACAAGCGCCTCATGCAAAAGGTGGTCTCCACGGACGATGTGGAGATCGAGAAGAGCAACATCATTCTCGTGGGCGAGACCGGCACGGGCAAAACGCTCTTGGCGAAGACCATCGCGAAGATGTTGAATGTGCCTTTCGCCATCGCCGATGCCACTGTGCTCACTGAGGCCGGCTACGTGGGCGAGGACGTGGAAAGCATCCTCAGTCGATTGCTTCAAGCCGCCGATTATGATGTGGCGAAGGCCGAGCGCGGCATCGTGTTCATCGATGAGATCGACAAGATCAGCCGCAAGGGCGACAGCGCCAGCATTACGCGTGACGTGAGCGGTGAGGGCGTACAACAGGCATTGCTGAAATTGCTCGAAGGTTCCATTGTGAACGTGCCGCCACAAGGTGGTCGCAAGCACCCCGAACAGAAGTTGATCCAAGTGGACACGCGCAAGATCCTCTTCGTCTGTGGTGGTGCATTTGATGGCATCCAGAAGATCATCGCCCGCCGGGTGAGAAGCAGTGCCGTGGGCTACAGCGCCAGCAAAGCGGCCCGCATCAATGACGAGAATCTCCTGCAGTATGTGGGGCCGACCGACCTGCGCAGCTTTGGTCTCATTCCCGAATTGATCGGCCGTTTCCCGGTGATCACCTACCTCGATCCCCTCGACCGCGATAGCCTGCGCCGCATCCTCACCGAGCCGAAGAACGCACTGGTGAAGCAGTATGTGAAGCTCTTCGACATGGACAAGGTGAAGATCTCCTTTGACAAGAAGGTGCTGGACTTCATCGTGGAGAAGGCGATCGACTACAAGCTCGGCGCGCGCGGCCTGCGCAGTATCTGCGAGGCGATCATGACCGATGCGATGTACGAAGTGCCCAGCAACAACGAGCGTCCCTCCGAGTTGCGCATCACGCTGAGCTATGCGCGTGAGAAGTTCGAGGGTTCGCGCATGAGCCAGTTGAAGGTGGCCTGAAGACAGGTTGTCCGAGAAACGTCTTGGTTGTCCCATGGCCTATGCGCGTTGCATAAGACATGGGACAACCAGCATAAGAGTTCGACAACACCCCACGGCTACCTTTGCTCCCCTACCCAAAAGCACATGATGAACCGCATTTTTCTTTCCATGGCCACCGTCGCCATCGGCCTTTCCGCGATCGCCCAAGACCTGCCGAAGCCCAGCCCATTGGGCGAAGTGAAGCAGGTGGTGGGCCTTACCAACGTGGACGTCACCTATTCACGCCCCAGTGTCAAGGGTCGTCCCATCTTTGGCGGGCTGCTTCCCTTCGACAAGCTGTGGCGCCTGGGGGCCAATGCCAACACGACGATCACCTTCGATACCCCCGTGCTGATCAATGGCGAGAAGCTCGACAAGGGTACCTACTCCATGTTCGCCATCCCCGGCAAGGACACGTGGATGATCATCTTCAACACGAACAGCAAGCAGGCAGGGGAAGGTGATTACAAGAAGGAGGAGGACGCGCTGCGCGTGAAGGCAAAGCCGAACACATGCGAATTCACCGAGACGCTGACCTTCGACTTTGACGCGGTGAAGGATGACAGGGCGAATCTGCAGATCCGCTGGGAAAAGACGCTGGTGAGCTTGGACATCGCGGCGAATGCCACCCCCCAGGCACTTGCGAATATCAAGGAGGCCATGGCGGGGAAGGACATCACGGCGAGCACTTACGGGAACAGCGCGCGCTTCATGCTGGACCGCGGCATGCAGCCGAAGGAGGCGCTGGACTGGGCGCAGACCGCCGTGAAGATGGACCCGAAGTTCTACAACCTGTACACCTTGGCCTTGGCGCAGGCCGCCAATAACATGTACAAGGAGGCCATCGATACGTCGAAGAGGAGCTTGCAGGCCGCACAGGCGGCGGGCAATGATGCGTATGCGAAGATGAACAATGCGAACATCAAGGAGTGGCTGCCCAAGGTCAAGTGACCACGCTGCTTCCCGGAAAGCCCTGTCACCGCTGGTGGCAGGGCTTTTTTGTTCAAGGAAGTTCTGCCAGTGATACTTCCCTTCCCGGCGGAAGGAGGGCTTGCAGCACGAGGGCCAGGAGGATCACGATGGCGGGCGCGATGAGGTTGTACCAGAGGAAGGCGATCTCCCCGATCACATGCATCCTCTGCAGGACGAACAAGCTAATGATCACCGATTCCGCGACCACCGCTGCGATGAAGACGGCACGACCATGTACACGTTTTAGGAAAAAGGCCACAAGGAAAATACCGAGGATGGTCCCGTAGAAGAGGGAGCCGAGGATATTCACCGCTTGGATGAGGTTGCCGAATTGGGCCGCCACGCCCGCGAAGGCCATGGCCAGCGCGCCATAGGCGATGGTGGCCCAGCGCGTGGCGGTCACCTGCTGGTCGCCGGTCCATTCGCGCTTGATCACATCCACGGTGGTGGTGGTGGCCAGCGCGTTCAACTCGGCGCTTGTGGTACTCATGCTCGCGCTGAGCATCACGGCGAGCAAAAGCCCGATGATGCCCGCAGGCAGATACGCCATGGAAAAGGAGAGGAAGATGTGGTCATCATCACGCGATTCGGCGTCCGGCGAAACTTGCGTGATCAACGTCTTGACCGAGGCGCGCAGCGAATCATCGGATGCGCGGATGCTCTTCACGGCAAGGCGTGCCTGTTCGATCCGGCCTTCATCACCACTGCGGATCGCTTCGAGCAGCACGGCGGAGCGCGCTTCGATCACCACCGTGTTCGCCGCGTGCTGTTCCTCCATCCGATGCGCCTGCGCGGATGCCGGGCTGTTGTCCAGCACATCGAGGTTCCGCTCGTTCCAATGCACCGGCGATGCGTGGAAGAGATAGAAGACGAACACGAGCACGCCGCTCAGCAGCACAACGAATTGGAAAGGGATCTTCACCAGGCCATTGAAGATCATGCCCAGCTTGGCCTGCCCGCTGGTGCGCCCGCTGAGGTAGCGCCCCACTTGGCTCTGGTCGGTGCCGAAGTAGGAGAGTTGCAGGAAGAAGCCGCCGAGGATGCCCGTCCAGAGCGTGTACCGGTCGTTCGCGTTGAACTCGGTGGAGATGATGTTCATGTGGCCCAGCGCGCCGGCCATCTTCAGGCTCTCCACGAATGACATCCCGTGCTGGCCTCCAGGCAACGGTTGCGCGAGCTGATACATCACCACGCCGAAGGTGACGGCAAGGCCGAGGAAGATCACCGCCATCTGCTGTGTCTGCGTCGCGCTGACGGCCTTCGCGCCACCGGTGGTGGTGTAGAGGATCACCAGTCCGGTGATGGCGAAGGTCCATTCGAAGGGGATGTGCAGCACCTTGCTCAGGATGATCGATGGCGCGTAGATGGTGATGCCCGCAGCGAGGCTGCGCTGCACGAGAAAGAGGATGGCGGTGAGCAGGCGCATGCGACGGTCGAAGCGCTTGCCGATGAATTCATACGCCGTGTACACTTTCCATTTGTAGTACATCGGAATGAACACCACGCAGATCACCACCATCGCCAGCGGCAACCCGAAGTAGAACTGGATGAAGCGCATGCCATCCAGATAGCCTTGCCCCGGCGTGCTCAAAAAGGTGACGGCACTAAGCTGCGTGGCCACCACGCCGAAGCCCACGGCCCACCAACGCGAACTGTTTCCCGCGCGCAGGTAATCCTCGCGTGAATGCTCCTTCCGCGTACGCCATGTGCCATAGACCGCGATCAGCACCAAAGTGCCAACGAGCACGATCCAATCCAACGTGCTCATGAGAAGTGGACCGTCATCCAATACATCAGCGAGATCTCCACCACAAGCACGATCACAAGCAGCACGTAGACATTACGCCATGTGCGGAGAAATGGCGGACGCTCTTCGGAGATAGGCGTATCACTCATCCCTTCCGGTTGTCATGCCGCCCCGAAATATATCGGGGCTGACCCGGTACTGCGTGAGAGGGTTCATTGCACGCGCTTCGCGATCAAATTCGCAAACAGCCGATACGCGCCGGGAACGCCCGCAGGCAGCTGACGGAAGAAGCCGATGCCCGTGTAGACGAAGCGCCCTTTGCCATAATCGCACATCACCAGTGCGCCATTCAGTGGTGCTTCACCCGGGTCGTTCCATGCGATGAGCGCCTTATAGTGCGGATCGAGATCGCCAAGGAAGTAAGTGCCGCGTTCCTGGACGTAGTCGTCAAAGTCTTTCATGGTGATGACGTTCGGAGTGGTCATCAGCGGGTTCTTCGGATCGAGGAAAGTGGGTGGTGCCTCTTCCACGGTGACGCGGTCGCGGGTGATGGTGAACGGATACGGCCCGATGAGTGAATCGGGCAGCACCATGTCCTGGCTCTGCGTGGTGTATTGGTCCACCAACGTGCCACCGTTCTTCACGTATTGCATCAGCACCGGGTTCAGGCCTTTCAGGGCTTGGTCCACGTTGTAGGCGCGGATGCCGGTGACGATGGCATCATACTTCGACAGTGACTGCAAGGTCGCCGTGGCAGGATCTATCAGGTCCGTCGTGATGCCCAGTTGTTGCAAGGCCTGCGGCACCTCATCGCCCGCGCCCATGATATAGCCGACACGGGTGTCATTCACCTTCACATCAACGGGCACGGCCCGCAAGGTGGCAGTCGTATACCATGAGCGCGTTGGTATGTGGTCGTATTGGATGATGCGCCGCGTAAGGTTGGTCGGTCCGGCATGCCCCACGTCCATGCGCAGTGTAGGGGTGGTCGCACGTGTGGCCCCTCGCGGGATCATCGCGAACTCCGCGCCTTTGCGGTCGCCCGCCTTCATCGCCCCGAGGGGTTGCTTGGCTGGTTCGATGTCCCAGTCCGCGACGAGTTCACAGATGAAGTTGGCATGATCGAGGTCGGTGTAGGCCTCAACTCCGATATGAGCCGTGGCGGATGTGTCATGGACCATCAGGACGGACGGCGAAGCGAAGAGCGAGACAGGGGGCACCACTTCAAAGGTCTGGCGCTGTTCGCCTTTCAGCCGATCCACGGATTCGTATGTCAGGGGCACAACACCCTTCACCACTGCACCTCCAGCAAAGCGCAGGGCGTAGGGCACCTCGAGTTCAGGTGGCGTGATGGCCTTGCCGATGAGCGTGGGGTCCGCGATGTCGAAGAGGTTGCCATGCGGAAGCGCCAGCCAATAGGGCTGGTCCGGCGTTATGGGTGCTTTCAGTCCCACTGATATGGAGAAGGACTTGTTCTGCCCGAGCGGGACACTGTTGTTTCCTGTCCCATCGAATTGAACAGGCGAGGAACTGCGCGTGAGGATGTTCAAGGCCACTTTCACAGAGTCACCGGTCACCACGTAGGGTGCGTCCGACAAGGCTTCCACCACTGTGCCAGTCACGTCGAGCAACAACTTGTCCACCAGCTTTCGCGTGCGGTCCTTCCATGCGGAGGGTGGTAACGCATCCACCGCAGCGGCTAAGCGGGACAGGGCCTCCACACTCTTCTCGGGAGTTCTCATGTCATAGTTGGCGATCAAGGCGTCCACGCTCTTGGATACGGCTGCACCGCCTTTCATCCGGCCCCACGTCATGTCGATCCCGTTGAAGATGTCGCCATCCTTGGGCCGGTCACCCTTGTCGAGGTGGAGGTATTCGATCGCCTCACCGCGTGTTTGCGCCGCGCCGAAACCCTGACTCTTGTGCATGCTGCGGCTACGACCAGCGAGTTCGGTATAGCTAAGGCCGAGCAAGGGGTCGAAGCCGCCCACATCAACGGAATACCAGTCGGGGTCCTTCTTCGCGATGTCGGCCAGGTCCTTCTTCCACCACGTGCTGCCATTGAAGTATAGGCGGCGTGGTTGCCACACCGTAAGACCTTGCTTCAGTTGATCCGGGAATGCGGTGGAGTCGCCGGCCATGTCGAAGGCTTCATGCGCGAGGATCGCACTCGCTTCGTGATGTCCGTGTCCGGCCTCGCGTGTGGGCGGAAAACGTGTGATGATGATGTCCGGCCGGAAGGTGCGGATCACACGCACCATGTCGCTGAGCACGGCATCATGTCCCCATTTCTCAAAGCTTTCCTTGGCGTTCTTGCTGAATCCGAAATCGCTTGCACGGGTGAAGAACTGTTCGCCACCATCGATGCGTCGTGCTTCCAACAGTTCCTCGGTTCGGATGATGCCAAGTGCATCACCGAGTTCCGGCCCAAGAAGATCCTGACCGCCATCGCCACGCGTAAGGCTGAGATATCCGGTGCGCACCTTCTTCCCATTGGAGAGCCAAGCGATCAGCTTGGTGTTCTCGTCGTCCGGGTGCGCCGCGATGTAGAGCACGCTGCCCACCACGGGGAGCTTCTCCATGTCGTGCAGGATGTGCGCGGCGTCGGGCTGTTCCGCAGGGCGCTGCGCGAAGGTGCGGGTGGTGAAGGAGGATGTAAGAAGGGCGAGGGCAAAAGGCAGCGCGCGGCTTGCGCGGAGTGATCGGGATAGCATGGGCCGAAGGTAGAACGTGGCCCCCGGCTCAACCCTTCGCCGTCTCGTAGGAACGTGTGTCCACGCCCAACTGCTTCAGGCATTTGATGGAGTTGGCCCGCACGCCGTCAGGAGGATGCATGCCGAGACTCTTCTTGAAGCTCTTGACCGCTGCGTCCTTCTGCCCGTTCATCATATAGCCTTCACCCAAACTGTCAAATACGTTCGGATCGTCGGAGTGCTTCTTCGCATTCAGTTCGAACACCTTCACCGCTTCGGCCTTCTTGCCTTGGTTCATCAAGGTGTAGGCGTAGGTGTTGAGCTGCGCATTCGAGGCCGCGTCCAGCATGGTCTTGCGCAAGGCTTCGGCCTCGGCGGTCTTGCCTTGCTCGTCCAGCAGTTTCGCTTTGAGCGTTTGGTTCTCGAAGTTGGGTCCGCGCGCGATGGACATGTCCACCCACTTCATCGCTTGATCGGGGGCGATCTGCTCCAAGTCAGAATACTTCGCGGCCTCATACCAGGCCTCCCATCCGAAGGCGGAAAGCCCGCGCAGTTGATCATCCATGCCAGCGAGGACCACTGCATGCACATCCACGGAAAGTGCGATCGGCACTTCCAGCTCTGCCCAGCGGAGGTCCAGCACGGCAGCGTTCGCGCTGACATCATTGAACAGGTAGGTGAGTTGCTCGGTCGCCTGCGTCGGGCGCGGGGTGACGGTCACCCGCAACTGGTCCATCGCCTCCTTGTAGAAGAAGGAGCCCCACGCCGTATGGTCCTTGCTGAAGATGACCGTCCAGGTTCCCGCCGTCGGTATCATATGCAGGCCATAAGTTCCCGCTGGTAACGCTTTGCCTTCCACCAGCATGTCGCTCGTGGTGGTGAACGTCGTGTTCTCGTTCGCTCCCGCGCGCCACACCTTGTCGTACGGCACCAGTTCACCCCAGACCTTCCGTCCGTTCACGCTCGGCCGTGAATAGTCCACGGTGATGTCCGTGGTGCCGATCCGTTGCATCACCGTCGCATGCTGGCTTACGCGCGGGAGGTCGAGCACGGAATATTGCGCGTTGAGCAGCAGTGGCGAGAAGAAGGTCAGGGCGTTGATCAAGAGTGTGGGATGGAGTTTCATGGCGCGTGATGGTATTGATGAATGAAAGCTAGGCGCGTCCCTTCGCCCATGCGGAGGTGAAGGTTCCGATGGTGCGACGTGTGACGGATGGTTCAGGCCTCGCCTTGGTCCTTCAGCCTTTGCGCGATCTCCTCCTTGTAGGAACGGCCGCTCACGATGTGCTCGCCGCTGCTCATGGTGAAGATGAACTCGTTGTTGCCCGTGTAGCGGACGCCACGCACATGCGCGCTGTTCACGAGGTAGCTGCGGTGGATGCGCAGGAAGCGCTCGGGGTCCAGTTCCTCCTGGACGTTGTTCATCGTCACGCGGTGCAGATGGTGCCGCTCCTTCGTCTGGAGATGTACGTAGTTCCCCTCTGCCCGGAGGAAGACGAGGTCGTCCACCGCCACTTTATGCTCGCGGCCTTTGTCACGGATCACGAAGACCTCGGTGAATTTGCTGCGCGTGTTGATGTGGTCGCGCACGAGTTCCATCAACTTGCCGGTAAGCTTGGTGTTGGTGCGCATGTCGATGAAGCGCTTGGCCTTGTCCACGGACAGATGGAAGCGGTCGTCATCGAAGGGCTTCAGCAGATAGTCCACCGCCTCCACGTCGAAGGCCTTCAAGGCGTAGCGGTCGTGCGCGGTGACGAACACCACGAAAGGCATGCGGTCCGGGCCTACGCCGGTGACGACGTCGAAGCCGCTCATCTGGGGCATTTGTACGTCGAGGAACATCAGGTCGGGGCGATGTTTTCGCACGGCCTCGATGGCCTCGGTACCGTTGCGGCATTCGGCGATGACGTCGACCTCCGGGTCTTGGCCGAGGAGGCGTGCAATGCGGGAGCGGGCGGCCGGTTCATCGTCGACCACAATGGTGCGTATGGTTCTCATGGGTTTTGGATGTCGGGTTCGAATGGCATGCTCATGGTGACCTGGAAGCCTTGGCCCCCGGGCGAAGTGACATCGAAGGAGGAGCTGCCGTTGTAGAGCAGCTTGAGGCGGTCGTGCACATTACGCAGGCCGATCCCGTCGGTCTCCAATGCTGCGTCCACATCGGGGCATCCTTTGCCATTGTCGGCGACGGAGATCCGGATGGCATCGCCTTCGCGCGATGCGGTCACCGAAATGTCCACGCTGTCGCTGGTGGAATCGGGTCCGTGCTTGATGGCGTTCTCCACCAGCGGTTGCAGCACCATGCTGGGAACGAGCGCATGCCCGCAATCGAGCGGAACGTCGTAGGTCACATGCAGCCTGTCGCGGAAGCGTTCGGATTCGATGCCGAGGTAGTTGGCGATGTGGTCGATCTCCTGCGCCAGCGGCACTTTGTCCCGTCGCTCCTTGTCCAACGTGACGCGCAACAATTGCCCGAGCCGGCTGAGCACCTTGCGCGCGCCGGGCAGGTCCTCGTCCATCAACGCGCTAACCGTGTTCAGGGTGTTGAAGAGGAAGTGCGGCTGCAACTGTTTCTTCAATGCGTTCAGCTGGGAAATGTGAAGCTCGTTCTTCAGCTTGAGCAGTTGCGTGTGCTTCTCGCGCATCTGTCGGGCATTGTCCACGGCGATCAGCACCACCAACAGCGTCCAGTACTCCATGAAGCGTTGAAGGATGGCGGGCGGCAGGGCATGCACGGCATAGGCGCGATAGGCAGGCTCCCATTTAAAATCGCCGGTGCGGGAGAGTATGAGATAGTAGATGGAACTGGTGGTGATCTCGTGGATGGATCCGAGCACTAGGCCGAAGAGGCAATGGACGGCCACCTGCTTCCAGATGGGCCTTTCATTCAGGGGCCAGCGATGCAGGATGCTGAAGACCACGGGGCAGAGAAAGGCCCAGAACAGGAAATTCAAATAGGGCACCGGGGCTTCCACCCACCAGTTGAAGGGCGGCATGCCTTTGAGTTCGGCATAGACGTAGTGGTGCATGTAGGCCTGCAGGAGAAAAAGCGTGGCCATCAGCAGGGCTACGCCCCAGATCACACGATAACGGATGGGCGAGCGGAGGAGGAGCGGCATGGTGACCCGAATTTCAGTCAACTCCGGCTGCCGCGCGCTACTTCACTGGCGAAATGGCGCCAGAACGGGATGAACGGCGCAATAGGTGATGAAACGGGACGGCCCTGCCATCAGGCAGGGCCGTCCCCGGCGGGATAGTGCCCGCCTATCCGATGGTGAGCGTGAAGCTTTGGCCTTTCGACCGCGAGGATCTCAGCGCTTCAACGCTGCAACACCGCCAACGTAAAGGCGTACTGGTGCCGCTCGTCCGCCTTGTGCTTCTCGCTCCACACTTCCTTCCAGCCCTTGCCGACCTTGGGGAAGAAGACATCTCCCTCGGGCTTGGCATGCACCGTGGTCAGGTAAAGGCGGTCCACGAGACCCGCGTCGAAGGCCTCCGTATAAAGTTGCCCACCGCCGATCAGGAAGACCTCTTTCACCTCTGCCTTGCGTGCGATGTCCAAGGCCTCCGTCAAGGAGTGTGCGACGATGGCACCGGGCGCTTCGTAGTCTGTGTCGTGCGTCACCACGATGTTCACGCGGTCACGAAGGGGACGGAAGCGTTCGGGTATGCTTTCGTAATTCTTGCGCCCGCTGATCACATGGTGGTTCAGGGTGGTGCGCTGGAAAAACTTCATGTCGTCCGGCAGGTTCCAAGGGAGCTGGCCCTTGTTGCCGATCACACCGTTCTCGGCCACGGCGGCTATTGCGCTGATGATCATACGGAGACGGCGGCTTTAATGTGTGGATGCGGGTCGTAGTCGGTGAGCGTGAAGTGCTCGAAGCGGAACCCGAAGATGTCCTTCACCGAAGGATCGATGTGCAGTTTGGGCAAGGGCCTCAACTCGCGCGTGAGTTGCAGTTCGGCCTGCTCGATGTGATTGAGATAGAGGTGTACGTCGCCGAACGTGTGGACGAATTCGCCCGGCTGCAATCCGCAGACCTGCGCCACCATCAAGGTGAGCAGCGCATAGCTCGCGATGTTGAACGGCACACCGAGGAAAGTGTCCGCGCTGCGCTGGTAGAGTTGGCAGGAAAGTTTGCCGTCCGCGACGAAGAACTGGAAGAGGCAGTGGCAGGGAGGGAGGGCCATCTTGTCCACATCGGCCGGGTTCCACGCGGTGACGATCAAGCGGCGGCTGTTCGGGTTCGTCTTGATCATCTCCACCAGCTTGGCGATCTGATCGATATGGCCGCCGTCCGGTGTCGGCCAGTTGCGCCATTGATAACCATAGACCGGACCGAGATTGCCATCGGCATCGGCCCATTCATCCCAGATCTTCACGCCGTTCTCCTGCAGGTATTTGATGTTCGTGTCGCCTTGCAGGAACCAGAGCAGCTCGTGAATGATACTCTTCACATGCAGCTTCTTGGTGGTGAGCATGGGAAAACCGTCGGCGAGGTCGAAGCGCATCTGGTAGCCGAAGCAACTCAGCGTGCCCGTGCCGGTGCGGTCGCCCTTGCGCACCCCGTTCTTCAGGATGTGGCGGAGCAGGTCGTGGTATTGTTCCATGGTCGAGCGCGAAATTACTGAAGCGGCAGGCAGAGGCCGGAAATGCTTTTGAACCGTGGTCCCGCCGGTGTTGTGAAGGACGCGATATGCTTGCACAAATCCCGCGCGTTCTTCACCAACCGAACCGCACGTAGTGGATCGTTCGCCCTTCCTCCAGCCACATGCTTTCGTAGAATGTGCGGATGTTCAGCACAGCCTGCTCCTCTGCGGAAACCCGCGGCACCAGTTCGGCATACACATCGGCGCTGCTTTCCTCGGTGCGGAGCTTGTGCTCGGCGATCTGCTCCAAGGTGTACTCGTATAGCAGCGGGCTATCGGTCTTCAGGTGGATGATGCCGTTCGGCTTCAGGAGCTCCTTGTAGCGCGCGAGGAAAAGTGGGCTCGTGAGGCGCTTGCGTGCTTTTCCGATCTGCGGGTCGCTGAAGGTGAGCCAGATCTCATCCACCTCATGCGTGCCGAAGCAGCGCAGGATGTGGTCGACGTGCGTGCGCAGGAAACCAACGTTGTCGAGCCCGAGCTCCTTTGCCGTCTTCGCGCCGCGCCAGATGCGCGCGCCCTTGATGTCCACGCCGATGTAGTTCTTCTCCGGCCGCAACTGTGCGAGGCCCACCGTGTATTCCCCGCCGCCGCATCCCAGCTCCAACACCAATGGCGCGTCGCGCTTGAAGAAATCGCTGTTCCACTTCCCCTTTAACGGCAGGTCGTTGGAGGAGAGTTCACTGAACGTGGGCTGCACCACGTGGTGGAACGTCGCATTCTCGGCGAAGCGGGAGAGCTTGTTCTTGCCCATGCGTGGAGGTGAAGTTCGGAAGGTCTGCGTAAAAGGATCGCGAATGAACGAAGAGTTCCGGAAAGGAAAGATCAAGATCGCTTCCCGGCTCAAGGCCGGGACCGAAGACCCTTCGCGAAGACGTGTACTGTAGACGACCTTCGCGACATGTTCGATGACGCACGCATCCTGGTGGCCCCGCTGGATTGGGGCTTGGGCCATGCCACGCGCTGTGTGCCGATCATCAAAGCGCTCATCACTCACGGCGCGGTACCGGTGATCGGCGCGGATAAAGGCCCGCTCGCTTTGTTGCGCGCGGAGTTTCCGCAATTGGAACACGTGCGCATTCCGGGCATCGTAGTGCGGTATGGTAAAGGCCCTTCGCAGACCTGGGCCATGGCGAAACAGTTTCCCGCGATGCTGCGATCGGTGCGCGAGGAACAGCTGTTGTTCGATCGCCTGCGGAAGGACCTTCGGCTCGATGCCGTGATCAGCGATCAGCGTTTCGGGATCCGCGCGGGCGAGTTGCCCAGTGTGCTCATCACGCATCAGATCTTTCCGTTCTCCCCGATGGGCCAAGCCATTTTGCGAAGGATCAACCGGGGCCAGATCGATCGCTTCGACCGCTGCTGGATACCGGACATGCCGAAAATTCCGGGTTTGGCGGGCGAGCTTTCACATGGCCACCACGTGCCCGGCCACGCTCGTTACCTCGGTCCCGTTAGCCGCTTCGGTGATGGCGATGTACCTGCCTCTTCGGAGTCCTATCGTGTGGTGGCGGTGATCAGCGGGCCCGAGCCGCAGCGCACGATCTTCGAGCAGGAGGTGATCAAGCAATTGCGGGCGGTCGACGGTCGGCACCTGGTCGTTTCCGGAACGCCGGGCCAACAGGAAGAGCGGCGGGAAGGAAACATCCGGACCGTGCCCCATCTCGGAGCAGAAGCGTTGCGCAATGCCTTGTTGGGCGCGGAATTCATTGTTAGCCGCTCGGGATATACGACGCTGATGGACCTTCATGCGTTGGGCCGCTCGGCATTGCTGGTACCCACGCCCGGGCAACCGGAGCAAGAGTATCTCGCAAAGCTTCACGTGGCGATCGGCGACCATAACATCCAACGGCAGCATGAACTGGACATCGCCACAGCGCTGCAGGATCCGCCAAGGAACGCAGGCCCGGTGAAGAGCGATGATCTTTTGATGAAAGCGTTCGCCGACCTGGCGGCCTTGATCAAAGCGCGCCGGTCTTCTACATTTACCCAATGATGAATTCCCGGCCCATCAGCTTTCTTCTCAGCTTCTCCCTGACGCTCGGCTGTTTCGCGCAGAGCCCGCAGGACAAGCACTTGCAGGAGGTCCAGCGGCAGTACACACAACTGAAGGACCAGCTGGACCAACTGAGCGGGACACTTGAAAAAGCGAAGCTCGATGTGATGGACCATGACCTCGCGCAATGGGGCTATCCCGCGCTGGGCCCGAACGATGTGGTGGTGGTGCATCCGGGCCATGCGCTGGTGTGGGACGATGCACACCACATCCCGAAGTGGACCGCGCACATCATCACGCCGGATGTCGATCACGGTAATCTCGCCCGCATCGACACCTTCCTGCCGGACCCGCTGGTGAAGGGCAACACCGCGCTCGTCAACAGTTACTGGAACAGCGGCTACGATCGCGGCCACATGGTGCCGAGCGCTGATATGCGCTGGAGCCTGGATGCGTTGACGGCGACCTATCTGTACAGCAACATCTCGCCGCAAAAGCCGGAATTGAATCGTGGTGCCTGGGCCGATCTCGAGGACTGGATGCGCCGCTATGTGCACTATTCCGGCCATCGCATCTATGTGGTAACGGCGCCCATCCCCGGCCCGGACATGCCGCTGTTGAAGACACCGAGGTCCACTGTGGACGTCAGCATTCCGCCCTACTTCTTCAAGGCGATGGTCGACATTGATGGCCCGGTGAAGAAGGGAATCGCCTTCGTGATGAGCAACGGGCTGAACGACCACGGACTGCTCAGCTATGCCGTTTCCATCGACAGCGTGGAAGCGATGACCGGCCTTGATCTTTTCCCCGCGTTGGACGATACCTTGGAGAACCGCATCGAGGCGCAGAACAACACGCATGACTGGTATGGCGCGGAGGACAATGCGAAGGTGGAAGTGGCCGCGTTGCCCGCGCCGCTCCCCGGCGGCCGCTTCAATTCCTTGCAGGCCAAATACCACATCGGCAATACCGCCACCGTCTGCGGCACCGTGGTAAGCACGCACCGCGCGGGCAAGTCGAACGCACTCTACCTCAACTTCGACCGCATCTACCCGAACCAGGATTTCTACGCCACGGTGTGGGATTTCAACGGACCCAATTTCTCCTACAACCCGGAGACGTATCTCATCGACCGCAAGGTCTGCGTCACGGGCAAGGTGTCGCTCTACGACGACATCGCGCGGATCAGCATCAACAACGAAAAGGAGATCACCTTCTGGGAGGATGTGGTGAAGGAGAAGTAGGAGAGGCCGCCGACCGGTGCTTTACACCAGTCGGTCCTTGATGGCCTTGCTCACCGCTTCCGTCCCGCTGCCCACGTGCAGTTTCTCATAGATGTGCCGGATGTGGCTGTCCACCGTGTGGTAGCTGATGCCCAGGTCGGCCGCGATCATCTTGTAGCTGCGCCCTTTCACTAAAAGCGTGAGCACTTCCTTTTCGCGATCGCTGAGACCGGGGTCCGCCGTTTGCTTATCGGTAGGTGTATTCGCGCGGAACAACTCCAAGACCTTGAAGGCGATGGCCGGCGTCATCGCGGAGCCGCCCGCATGCACCTCGCGGATGGCCCTCATCATTTCATCGGCGCTGGCCGTTTTCAGGATGTAGCCACTGGCACCTGCGCGGATCGCATCAAACACCTTGGTGTCGTCGTCGAAGACCGTCTGCATGAGGATCCGTGCCTCCGGATAGCGCGCCTTGGTCAGTCGCACGCCCTCGATGCCGTCCATGCCCGGCATCTGGATGTCCATCACGATCACGTCCGGCTGCGCAGCGCCGATGTCGCGCAGGAGTTGGCTCAGGTCCGGGTGTACAGCCACGCAGATCATGTCCTCCTGCGCGTCCACCAGCATGCGGAACATGTCCCGCATGTCCTTGTTGTCGTCGAAGGCGATGACGCGGATCGGTTGCATTTCAGATGGCGTTGGTCCCGCGAAGGAACGTTACAGGCGCATCAATGCGTCCGGATGAATTTAACGAATGAGGATACTCCCGAAGCGTCGCGCACTCTCGCGTAGTAAAGCCCTTCCGGCTCGCTTGAAAGATCCAGCACCACATCATTGCCTGCTGCCACACGTTGCGTGTGCACCGAGCGTCCCTGCGCATCGAAGACCTCCACGTGCGCTATGGGCGATGAGTGACCATGAATGCGGAAGAAGCCATCCGCGCTGGGATTCGGTGAGACGGAGAAGTTCAGGACCGGAGCCGTTACTTCTTCCACGCCAACAGTGCCTATTCCGTTCACGGTGATCGTGTAGCTCGCACCGCATACTGGACTGGTGAAGTGGAGGTAATGATCACCCTCATCAAGGGTCCCGAGGTTTCGGGTCTCTACTTGGAATATGGAGCTCGGCCGTAGATTGTATGTTGGCGACAGTATCACGGTTCCGCTTGCGTCAGTGAGATCGAAGCTGGGATAGTAGTCGCCGCCGTTCTGGTGTGATGCCGAGATATCAATGGAGGGATCGGCCGTGCCATAGACATGGAAGCGGTACCAATCGCTGTTGTCGTCGTATGCATCGAAATTGATGTGCCCGTCCGCTGGTGTGCTGGGCTGGAGGGTGACGGCATTGGCGATCGCATCATTGTCCTCCGGATCGTTCGTGCCGGGCGCTGGTGTCATGTTCCAGTTGAAGCGGTAGATCACGCCGCAGGAATTGCCCGTGCTGAAATTCATGTAATACGTTCCTTGCGCCAGGCAGTATTGCGTGAGTGTGGTGAAGGCCGTATCCGTGGCCGATCCTTGCGAGCCCAGGTTGATAAATGGCCAAGTGGTCAATTCGTTCCCACTGCCGTCGGTGAGCACGGCCTGTCCGTAGGCGGATCCGCCCTGTTGCCGGATCGCCTGGAACTGGATGGTGCAAAGGCCGTCCATGGGAACATCAAGTTTGAAATAATCCAAGGGGTCACTGTAGGTGTCGAAGTTCACATGGCCGCCGGTCCATGTGCCCGGCGTGGTCTGTTGCGCTTGGGCCGCCGTGTTGTTCGGCTCAACATCATTGGGGAATACAGGATGCACCATCGACCATTTGATCCGGTAGGACGTGCCGCATGTGTTGTTGCTGGTAATGCGGAGGTAATAAGTGCCGGCACCAAGACAGGAACGGTCGAAGGTGGTGAAGCCCGTGTCGTTCGGGTTGAAAAGCCCGGCGATGCTATAGTTGTAATCGTTCAGCGTATTCTGGTCCTCATCCATCAGCGTGGCCTCACCGATATAGCTGCCCGCCGCCTGCTTCATCGCCTGGAAATTGATGATGAGCCTCCCGTCCTCGGGCAGGTCGATGCGGTACCAGTCGGCGTTGTCATCATAGTTGGAGTAGTTGATGGTGCCGGTGTTCCAGGTGTTCTCCGCCCACAGCGTGGCCTGTGCCGCGTTGTCATTGTCTTCCGCATCCTGTGTGAAAACGGGAGTCGCCAAGGAAGCTGTCAGCTCGTAGCTGTTGCATTCCGGGTTGGGTCCCACCACTTCAAGAAAGTACTGCCCCGCGGCGAGGCAGGTGAAGTAGTGCGGGTTGGATTGATGTACGCTGGAGGGTCCGGAGGTGGCCGTGAACACGCCGATCTCTTCACCGGTGGCATTGTACAGATGCAGATAGATGAACACGTTGAGCTGCGAGGATGTATGCCATGCGGTGAGGTCCACATCGAGCCTGCCGTTCAATGGGGCGATGATGGAAAAGACATCACCTGCTTCGCCATCGCACCAGGTGCCGCTCATTGTATTGCCGAGTGTGAATGCGTTGGCTGTTGCGATGTCGTTGTTGGGTTCCGTTTCGGTCTGTTGCGCATGGGCAGAGAGCGATGCGAAGAGGAGGAAGGTCACTGCATAGAGATGGGGACGCATGCGGTTGAATTTGGCCCAAAGAGAATGCAGGCCCTCTTGCGCATCAATCCCGAATTCGTGTGATGTCCACGATGTAGCCGATGACTGTGCCCTTGCCGGGCGCGCTCTTGATCTGCAGTTCACAGCCCAGTGCTGCCGCCCGCCGTTGCATGCTGCCCAGACCATGGCCATCGGGATGTAACGCCAGGTCGAAACCGGTGCCGTCATCCTGCACGTTGACGGCAAGAGTGCCGTTGCGCCTGTGCAAGGCGACCTTCACCATGGAGGCATTGCTGTATTTGCTTGCGTTGTGCATCGCTTCCTTGAAGATCAGCACGATCTCCTTGCGCGCGTTCATGTTCAGTTTCAGCTCCTCCACGCCATCACCGATGTCAAAGGTCACGGCCATTCCTTTGCTCTCCAGCAGCTCATTCGCGATCCGGCGCATGCGTTTGACCAGCGCCTCGCCTTGGTCGTTCTTTGGATCGATCGCCCATACGATGTCGCTCATGCTGCGCAGGCTGGCACTGCTTGTCTCACCGATGCGGGCCATGAGGTTCTTGAGCTGCGGGTTCCCGTCGCCGCTGAGTTGCGCGGCCATTTGCGAGCCGATGGTGATCGCGCTGAGCGAGGACCCCACCTCGTCGTGCAGGTCGCTGGCGATGCGGTTGCGCACCTGCTGAAGCTTCAGCTTTTGCCGGTAGTTGTAGCGCGAGGCAGTGTACGCGACCGCACCCGTGAGCAAAGCGACCACGAAGTAGAACCACCAACGCTGCCATACCGGGGCGGCCTTGTCGATCAGAGCCAGTTCCACCGGTGCGCTGCTGATCCCATTGGATGCCACCGTGCGCGCAAGCAGCCGGTAGCTTCCCGAGGGAAGGCTGGCATATACCAGACTGCCGCTGGCATCCGTGAAGCGCGGAGCGGGATCAACGCCCTCCAATTCCAGTGTGTAGCGGAGTGGTGAGCGTGGCGAGAGGTCCAGCGCGCTTATCGCTACATGCAGCAGACCCTCGTTGGCGTTCAACTCGAGTTTGCCATTCTGGACACGGCCCACAATGGACGAATCCGCCAATTCCAGCGCCGTCAAATAGGGAAGTGGAGGAGCGGATGGCGCCCGAAGCTGCGCGGGGTCGAAGATCTGGAGCGCGTCATTGGCGATGAATGCGATACGGCCATCCTTCAGGCTGCGGGCGCAGGCCGGTACCGTTGGGATGCCCTGCTCTCCTTGCAAAGGGACCTGGTTCCAGGTTGCGGTAGCGGTGTCCAGCACGGCGAAACAGCCGCGGCCGGCGCACCAGAGCCGACCTGCCCGGTCCATCGCCAAGCCGTAGACCGTGTTGCCTGCCGAGGTGGGCATGGGCGTGCTGCGCATCGTGCGACCGTTCCAGCACGCGAGCCCGCCATTGCGCGTGGCGATCCAAAGCATTCCCCGGCCGTCGGGAAGAAGATCAAGGATGTCATTGGAGGGCAGTGGCTGCTCCTTGTCGCTGGCGAGGAATGCGCGGAAGGTGTTGGCGGGGGCTTCGCGATCGAGCTGCCATTGATAGAGGCCATAGGACGTGCCGACCCAATAGTACCCGCAGTGGTCCTGCACCAGTTTATTCGTCAAGTTGCTTCCGATGGTGCGCGGCCTGCCGGGAACATTCGTGTACTGTCCGATGTTGTTCCGCTCCACGTCCAGCAATGCGATACCATAGCCGAGCACGCCCACCACAAGTGCCGGTGCGCCCCGTATTGTGTCCGTGATCAGGCTGCGCACCTGGAACAACGTCGGTAATGAAGCGTGGTGGGTTGTGTCGGACAAACCTTCCGCTGTTTCTGATACATGCAGGGGCCATGCGGTGGCAGTGCGGCTTCCCGGCGTCCATTTGAACAGCCCTTCCTCCGCGCCAAGGATCCGCGATGGCCCATCTTCAAGTAAGGTCGTTGTGCGCAGCGCTCCGTTCGCGGTGGAGATCGGGATGTGCCGCATGGAACCATCGGTCGCATAGCAGAACAGTCCCTCCGTTGTGCAGATGTCGATCTCGCCGGAGGACAGTTCGGCCATGCTGAATGGAAATGGACCGGGAGCATCCGCATCCCCGGTGGCGGCCATCGGGATGGAGGTGGCCCACCAGCGTTGTGGCGCATACAGGTTCAGTCCATTGCGAGTGCCTACCCAGAGTCGACCTTCATGGTCCCGCAGCAGCGCGCGGATGCGGTCGTCGCTGAGCGAGCGTGGATCATCGCGCCGGTGCCGGAACACCTCGGACGTGCCGCTGCGCAGATCGATGCGGAGCAGGCCCTTGGACGAAGTTCCGGCAAGCAGGTGCACACTGTCGTCGCGCAGCAGCGTGGTGCATTCATCCGGCATGGGCCATGTCGTTTCCGTATTCGTGGTAAGGTCATGCACATGCAGGCGAGGTTGCCAACCCGCGCCGAAAAGCCGGTCATCCACGCGAATGGCACCAACGATCGTTTGATCAATGGCGGAATCCATGCGGAAGGCGGCTCCGGTGATCGCCCCGCTGCCGCGCTCAACGATGCACTGCTGATGGGCCAGCAGGAAACCGATCGCCAAGCGGCCGTTACCGAGGTCAGCGATGTAGTTGCACCAGTCGTTGCTGTCCCATGGGCGTGCGATCGCGGCAGATGGGGTGATGGGTCCGGAGCCTTTCCAATAGGTAAAGCGCCCCGTCGCTTTGTTCATGAAAATGATCGGTGTGCGTTGTGCGCCGATCATCAGGATGCTGTCGTTCAGGTCGAACAGGCAGGTGATGCGCACGTTGGCGATGGCATTCACGGCTGTCAGGTCGGGGCGGAATGCCGCGGTCACTTCGCCTTTGGCGTTGAAGCGTGTGAGGCCGCCTTCATGGGCGGCCACCCAGATCGTGCCGTCGCGGTCCTGCAGGATGTCCGTGACGTGCTCGCCGCCGAGGCCGTCCTTGACATGCCAGCTTCGGATGTGGTGCCCGTCATACCTGTTCAATCCATTGTCCGTGCCGATCCACAGGAAGCCATCGCGGTCCTGAAATAGCTTGGTGATGGAATTGTCCGAAAGACCTTCGGAAGTGGAGATCTGCTGGAAGCGCAGGCTCTCCCCCAACACCAAAGGGATGAAAACAAGGCCGAGGAACCAGGTGGCAAACGCGCGCATGGCAGCGGAAATGTACACGGAGTCCGCCGGGAGAAGGAACACGGATCGTTCGATGTTCCCGCCAATGCGCTAGGGAAAGTATCCGTCCGCCGCGCGTCCTAGCCGAGCATCCTGCCCTTGATGGTCTTCGCCACTGCCTCGGTGTTGTTGTGTACCTCCAGCTTTTCGTAGATGCGCTTGATGTGGCTGCGCACGGTCTCGAAGCTGATGCTCAGTTCGGCCGCGATCATTTTGTAGCTGAGCCCGTCCACCAAGGCGCGCAGCACGTCCAGTTCCCGCGGACTCAGCCTATGGGGCTTCGTGGGCGCGTCCTCCTCACGAAGTTGCACAGTGACACGGCGTGCGGTGGAAGTGCTTGGCTGCCGACCGTTCCGCAGGTCATCCATGGTGCGCATCAGATCGATCGTGCTGTCGCCTTGAAGGATGTAGCCGACAGTGCCCGCGTTCAGCTTTTCGTCCGTGAGTTCCTCTTCACCCAGAAGAGCAACGACCACCAGTGTTCGTTGTGTGCGAGCGACAACTGAGGAAAGGTCCATGGTGAAGGGCTTTCCTGTTCATCGGGGATCCCTCCCGGATGTGAACGATCCCGGACGATCCGTTTCAGGGACCGTCCGGGATCACACTCTCAGATCGGTGCTTGTCAATTCGGCTGCGCGGCCACGCGTACTGTTGCCGGCAGATCGCCGTTCGCATCGGTGCCTTGAGCAATGTCCACGCGCCGGAAGTGCGGCACATGCGGCACTGCGCCGGGCTTGTAGGGCGAGTCACTGCCGTAGATGCCAATATTGGTACCGTCACTGCCTGCGCCGATACCTGGGCTTGTGCCCGCCAGATGCATATCATCTGTGAAGTGGTAGGCGCCATCCACTTCGTTCACGAAAATGGACGCGGCGTCTTGGTTGAAGATGTTGTCATACTCTACCCCATTGGAGGTATTGCTGAATACCTCCGAGTAAGAGAAGATGCAGTTCGTGACCGTGGAATTGTTGCTCTGCCAGATCGCAGCGGATGTGGGTCTTGTGAACACGCAATTGGTGATGGTCGCATTTTGACATTGGTCGGTCTTTCCGTTGAGAACGATGCTGTTCAACAAGCTCAGCCCGCTGGGACGGAAGGTCACGATCATTCCTCCGGTACCTGGGTTGTAATCCAAGATGCAGCGGTTCACCACGCTGGTGCCACCGCTCCCGCGAAAGACGCCATGGAAGATGCACTCCGTGAATGAGCTGGATGAATTCGAAGGTTCGACGACGCCCAGCCGCACTTCCTTCTGGAACATGCAGCGCAGGAAATCAACGCCCGTCACCACTTGGTCGCCGGCGCCGGTACCCAAAGAGAGTGTGACGTTCCCTTCGTTGTTGAACCAGATCCCGGTGAAGGAGGATCCGGAAGCGCCGGAGGTCAACGCGAAAATGTCCGAATTATCAGCGGCCAAGATGGTCGCTCCCGTGGCGTTGGTACTGTCCGTGTGGATGCCTGCGCCCACGAAGTGCAGCGGTTTGTCCAGCGCGAAACCGCCCGGGACAATGAATGAGCCGCCGCTGAGGGTGATGTTGCTGTTGGCGGGTGCCGCGGTGATCGCGGCATTCAGGTCCGTAAAGACCTGCGGCGCCGTGACGCCGTCCACCACGATGCGGGGAAGTTGCGCGGACAGGGATGTGCTCAATGCAAGACCTGCGGCGACAGAAAGGAATGTGGAGCTTCTCATTGCTTGATGAATGGGATGTTGACGACATGGTCCGCGGAAGAGATGCGCACGGTGTATGGACCGGCATTAAGAGCGGCGGTGTTCCAGCTGCGCAGCGCAAGGCCTTGCACGTTCCAATCGGTGGGTGCGATGACCATGCGGCCGGTAGCGTCCAACATGCTTACCTCGAAGGCAGAGGCCGTTTGCGCGTCCAGACGCAAGGTCAATTGGTCCTGCACCGGGTTTGGGAAAACCAATAAACTGCTGACGCCCGGCAGCTCTTTGATGCCGACATAGATCGTTACGGCCGTTGTTATCGGAACGCTCCAGCCGTTCGCTTCATCATGGAACCGGATGGTGAACAGGTGCTCCCCTGCTGGGGTGTTCAGGGGCAGGTCGCTGATCAGATTGACCATGTCGGCAGGTCCGATCGTATTCATCACCCGGTCGGCCACCTGGTCGTCGATCCAATATTCGTAACCGGTGATCTGGCCACCGCCGCGCGTGATCAAGGTGGTGTAGGGCACGCTCCATTCGCCGCGTTCATCCTTGACGCGCAGGGTCACTTGGTGAAGCCCCAACGGCAGTGTGCCGACGTTCAGGTTTGTGCTCAGGTCGAGGTTGGCACTGGCCGTCACGGACAGTTGTGTCGCATCCGCCGTGGCATCATCGAACCAATACTGCAATGCCGTCAGCGTAGCGCCTTTCTGGCTAAATATGCTGGTGTAGGGCGAGGACCAATGCGCGTCCGCGTCCTTGAATTGCACGGTCACCAGATGGTAGCCGACGGGCAGGCTCGCGCTGTTGAAGCTGATCGTTGTGCTCATTTCAGGCGTGGCCGTTACGGGAACGTTCACCAGGTCGGCGATGTCATCATCGAACCAATAGCGGTACGCGGTGATGCTCTGCGCGTCGGTCGTTCCGGTCATCAGTAAAGCGACTGTCGGGAGGAGTGCCGCCCGAAGGAAAAGGTGTAGGAGGTTCCGCATCGCTCACCGGGGTTGTGCCGCGACGCGGATGTTCACTGGAAGTTCGCCGTTCCCGTTCGTCGCACCGCCGATGGCGACCGCTTGGTAGTGCGGGTTGTAGGGTGCCACGCCCTCCTTGTAGGGCGAGGGGCTGCCGTAGATGCCGATGTCCGTGCCGTCGTTGCCCGCATTCACGCCTGGGCTAGAGGGCGCCAAGTGCAGGTCGTCATCGAAGTCGTAGACGCCGTCGGTCTCACTCACGAAGATGGAACTGGCCGCTTGGCCGTAGATGTTGTTCGACTCCTGGTTCGTAAAGTAGGAGTTGCTGAACATCTCGCTACCGGTGATCAGGCAATTGCTGATCTGCACGCCGTGCACTTGCCAAAGTGGGGCGCCGTCATAGGTGAACACGCAGTTCTGGACCACGGCATTGTCCGAGTTCTGGAAGCGTGCGTTGAGGATGACGCTATTGCGTAGGATCAATCCCGATGGACGGAAGAGGGACACGGTCGCGCCGTCCATGATGCAGTTCGTGATCACAGCGGTACTTGCCCTGCCCGTGACCACGTCCCGGAAAATGCACTCATTGAAGCTGCTGCTGGCGGATGCGCCTTCGGCGAAACCCAAGAGGATCTGCCTCGCAAAGGAGCAGCGCTGGAAGATCAGCCCCGTCGGGTCATCGTCCGCCGTACTGGTGCCGTAGTGCACATCGCCACCCGGGTTGAAGGTGATCCCCGTGAAGGTGCTCCCACTGGCCTCGGTGGTAAGGGCGATGTCCGTGCTGCCCCCGGTGGCCCAGGTTGTGATGCCGGTCACGTTCGCCGTATCGGGATGGACCCCCGCGCCGATGAAATGCAAGGGCTTGTCCACTGTTATGCCGAGGGATGCAGTAAAGACGCCACCGCTGAAGTAGAGCTTGTCATTCGGTTGCGCTGCGGTGAGCGCCTCCGTTATATCGGTGAACACCTGCGGTTCACCATTGCCTTGCAACAGGATCCGCGGCAGTTGCGCCTTCGCGCTACCGGCGAGCAGCAAGGCCGATGAGAGGAGGACGAGTGTTCGTATATGCATCTTCGCGTTGGTTTTGGGTTGTTTCAAGTGCACATCGGGGACCGTCCCCGGATGTGAACGATCCCGACGGAATGATCACCGTCGTTCACATTCGGCGCCTTCATCGATATAGGGCTGAATGCGGCCAACATCCGGTCGCGGAACGAATGCCGCACATGGCCCACAGTATCCTTCCTTCGTATTATCGTGGCCCAGACCCCGATCACCGTGGAGCGGACCGCATCACCCCAGCCCAGTTCGCAACCCGCATGGGTGAGCGGTCTGTTGCGGAACGATCCGCAGCTGGTGCGCGCGCTGTATGCGACCCACTATCCTTCCGTGCGTCAGTTCGTGGTGAAGAACAGCGGCACGGCCAGCGACGCCCAGGATGTGTTCCAGGAAGCGGTAACGACACTTTGGTTGCACGTGAAGGAAGGTCGCTTCAACGCCAACGCCGAAAGCGATCCCGGCGGATTCCTGTTCCGGGTGGCGAAGAACAAATGGCTGGACGTGGTCCGGTCCGCAGCACATCGGCACATGCGCGTATTGAAGGATGAGCAAGTGGGCGCGCATCCGATCGAGGACGAGCGCGAGATGGAGGAACGCATCCTGCGCCTGCACGAGGTGTATGGGAACTTGGACGAGAAGTGCCGAAAGGTGTTGGACCAGTTCTACTTCGAGCGGAAGGACCTCGCCACCATCGCTGAGAACATGGGTGTGGAAGAAGAGAGCATCCGCACCATCAAATACCGTTGCATGATGAAGCTGCGTGCATTCCGCCGTTCCATCAGCGGTGAAGACATGAAAGGAAAATGAGCGAAGCCGCATTGCACAAGGACCGGTTCGAGACCATTGAGGCCTATCTGCTGGGCACGCTGGATCCGGCAACGCGCGCCCGTTTCGAACAGGAGATGGCTGTGGATACCACGTTGTGCGAGGAAGTGGAACTGCAACGGGAGAACACGCTGGCCGTGGAACTCGCAGGTATCACGCGGACATTGCAGGCCGCACGGGCTGAACAACACGACGCGGTTCCCGCACGAAATTCCTGGACAACATATCTGAAGTATGCGGCCATGGTGGCCGTGCTCATCCTCGGCGCGCTCTGGTGGTCGCGGAGGCCTGCGGAGAACGAACGACTCTTCGCGGAGTACTATGTGGAAGATCCCGGCTTGCCGGTGCCGATGAGCGCGGTGAAGGACCCTGTGTTCCAGGATGCCATGGTGGCCTACAAACTGGGCGACTTCGCCGAGGCCCGAAGCAAGTGGAGCAACCTGCTGCAAAGCGCGCCGGACAATGACACTCTGCGCTTCTACATCGCGAACACCTATTTGGCTGAAGGGAATGCGACCGCCGCTATCCCGTTGTTCCAAGCGGTCGCGGACGCTCCGACATCGGCCTTCCACGGCAAGGCACGCTGGTCCCTCTTTCTGGCCTACTTGCATGAAGGCCGTTTGAATGAACTCCCCGACACGACCTTGGTGAACGACCCCGTTTATGGCGAGCGTGCGCAGGCGATCAGGTCCAAGATCCATCCCTGATGCGGCGTTTGCTGCTCCTGCTGGCGGTGTGTGCTTCCATGGGAGCAGGGGCGCAGGAATTGGCCCGTCGCCATGCGCTGATCGATACTGCATACAAGGCCGAGCATTATGCCGAGGTCGTGCGCTTGATCGACCTTCAATTGAAGCAAGCGGTGGACACTCCTTGGCAGGATTCCCTTCAACTCTATCTCTATGAATACGGCCGGGCGAAGCGGAAGCTCAAGGACGCTGATGCCGGGGTGGAAGCAGCGGAACGCATCTATGCGTTGGTGAAGAAACGCGGCGTGCCGAAGCACGAACTGGCGGCCCTCTTCGACCTGAGCTGGACCTACTATGATGTCGGCCGCATGAAGGATTGCGTGCGCGTGGATTCCACGGCGGTGCGCGTCGCGGATGGTGCAGTGGAGATCCCTCCATCCGAACGCGGACGTGCGCGCCAGTATGTCGCCTTCGACTATTCCGTGCTGGGCGATCACCGCAACTCCGCGAAGTATGCGCTGCAGGCCTTGGATGAATACGCCAAGGCCGATCCGGTGGCGCCCACGCAATGGGCCGAATCGTACAATGCTGTCGGCGCGGCTTACTGGCACATGGGCCTTGTCCATGCGGCAGAAGGCTACTACATGGAGGCGTTGAAGGTGCTGGGCGATGGCAAGTCCGAAGCGGTCCTCGTGCGAAAGGCCTCCACCAATGGGAATTTGGGCGTGATGTGGCAGAACGCCGGCGACTATGCACGAAGCAAGAACTACTATCACGAGAGCCTGCGCAACAGCGATCGCATCATCGCCGGGACGAAGGATCCATTCACGCGGGACGAGGCCATCGTGAACCGCTCACGCACCTACGTCAACCTGGCCACGGTGTATCATCAATGCGGCGACGAGTCACATGCCCGTGAATTGCTTGGCATGGCTTGGACCGATCGCAGCAAAGTGCTCGAGGCCGATGACCCGCAACTCTTGTCCGTGCAGGAACGCATGGCGGATGTTGAATTGTCGGCCGGGGACCTGGACAAGGCGGAGGAATTGGTGGGCGGATACCTCGCCGCGTGCGAACGGAAATTCGGCAAGCGGAGCGAGGAGTATATCCGGGCCTGCTCCAAATTCGGGGATATCGCATTGCGGAGAAAGGACACGGCGAAGGCCGATTCACTCTTCACCGCCAGCATCGCCGCAGGCCGACTGAACACCGATGAAAGTACGGACATGGTGCTTGCCACCACACTGCAAAGCCGCGCACAATTGAAGGAAGAGACGGGTCATGGCGCGGATGCTATGAACGACCTGCTGCACGCGCGCCGGATCGTGGTGAAGGTCAACGGTCCGCAGCATTACAAAGCGGCGGGTTGCGATGTGCTCCTGGCGGAGGCCGCCTTTCTCCAGAATGATCCGAAGTCCGCCTTGGCCTATGCGGACTCGGCCCTTCGGCTGCTGGCCGACAGGGTGCAAGCACTCAACGCAACCAAGGCCCCGCAGACCTTCCCCGATCCGCAGGTCCTTCCGAACGCCATCTATTGGAAGGTGCGCGCACAACGCGAGCTGGCGGGAACAGGAGTGGCACGAAGTGAATGGAACAATGACCTGGACCTGGCCATCCGTTCGCTGGCGCGGAACAAGGCTGCCATGAGTGATGACGCCTCCAAGCTCTTGCTCATCGCCGCTCAGAAGGATCTGTTCGGCCTGGCCTTGGATGTGGCCTACGATGCTTATGCGGCTTCACATTCGGACGCTGACATGGAACGCTTCATCAACATCTCCGAGGCCGACCGCTCCATCCTGCTGAAGAACCGGCTGAACAGCTTTGCCGGGCTGCGTTTCACCGGCGTGCCGGATTCGGTCATTGCCCGTGAACAGCAACTCTATACCGCTCTTGATGTGGATCCGGAGGACCGAACTGCCACCACCGATATGGACAAGCGTGAGAAGGATTACGCGGACTTTCTCGTGATCCTGGAGCGCCGGTATCCGAGCTACTTCAACCTCCGTTATGGAGAACAGCACATCACCCTCGCCTATATTCGGAAGCACTTGCTCACACCGGATCGGCAGTTGCTCGCGTACGCCGGTTCGGGCAAGTATCTCTATAACTGGGTGGTCAGTATGGACCGTGCGATGATCATCCGAACGCAGGCTGAAGGGATCACGGATGCAGTAAGAACGTTGAACGCGGCGATCATGGCGCGCACGCCGGAGCCTTATGCCAGCGCGGCGTATAGACTGTATCAACTCGTATTCGCCCCGGTGGAAAAGCTGATGACCAAGCCGGAACTGCTGATCATTCCCGATGGTGCGCTTCATGCGCTGAATTTCGAGACCTTGCTGATGCAGCCTGGCGCCAAGGACCTTCGGAAGCATCTGCTGATCCAACATTACACGATCGCGTACCTGCTCAGTGCGACCACCGCGTTACAGTTCGCTGATATGGCCCGCGAGCGCTCCGAGGGAGTACTGGCGATCGCTCCCGGATTCACCGATCAGCTGAAACAGGATTATCTCACAAGCGTCGCGGACACGTCCCAAGTGGACCATGACTTCCTGCATCTCGTTCGCCAGCCTTTCGCGGAGCGCACCGCGCAAGGTCTGGGCAACACGCTCTCCGCGAAAGTGATGACAGGCAAGGCCGCCAATGAAAAGGCCTTCCGTGAACAGGCTTCCCAATTCGGCATTCTGCATCTGGGCACGCATGCGGAGATGAATGCCGCCTCGCCCATGTATTCGCGGCTGGTCCTGAGCAAGGATGGCAATGAAGTGGATCCCGATGATGACGGATACCTGCACGTCTACGAGATCTATGAACTGGACCTGCGTGCCCAACTCGCCGTGCTTACAGCGTGCGAAACGGGCAGCGGAAAGGATGATGCGGGCGAAGGCGTGCGGTCCCTCGGCTACGGCTTCGCCTATGCAGGCTGCCCCAGCTTGGTGGTATCACTTTGGAATATTGATGAGAAGGTCACCGCGGAGATCACAGCAGATTTCTACCAGGAATTGGCGAATGGCATGCCGAAGCATGTTGCCCTGAGACAGGCCAAGTTGGATTGGCTTGCACATGCCTCCGATGATCTGGCTCTTCCATACTACTGGGCGGGAATGGTGCTGGAAGGGGATGTTTCGCCCATAGCGTTGAACCGGAGCGGATGGCCCTATTGGGCTTGGGCGTTGCTTGGAGCCTTGCTGCTTTCCGTGTTCTGGTGGTGGAGGAGGAGAAGGAACCCTCGCGGGCATTGATAAGGCCGCTCCCCTCAGTGCATCTGTACTGGTGATCAAATGCCTGGCCCATGGTATGCCGCGTCCTGGTCAAAACAAAGAAGCCCCGACCTTCCGGCCGGGGCTTCCCGTTTCGTTGGTGATGATGCTTACATCATGCCACCCATCCCGCCCATGTCGGGCATGTGGGCAGCTGCCTTCTCTTCCTTCTCTTCGCTGATCACGCACTCGGTGGTGAGGAGCATGGCGGCGATGCTGGCCGCATTCTCCAAGGCGACACGCGTCACCTTGGTGGGGTCGATCACCCCTGCTGCGAGCAGGTTTTCGTACTCCTCGGTGCGGGCGTTGAATCCGAAATCGCCCTTGCCGTCGCGCACTTTCTGCACCACTATGCTGCCTTCCATGCCGGCGTTGGCCACGATCTGGCGCAGTGGCTCTTCGATGGCGCGACGAACGATGGCGATACCGGTGGTCTCGTCCGCATTGTCACCTTCCATCTTCTCCAGCACCTTCTGGGCGCGGATGTAGGCCACGCCGCCACCGGCGACGATACCTTCTTCAACGGCTGCGCGGGTAGCGTGCAGTGCGTCGTCCACGCGGTCCTTCTTCTCCTTCATCTCCACCTCAGTGGCGGCACCGATATAGAGTACTGCAACACCGCCGGCGAGCTTCGCCAGACGCTCTTGCAGCTTCTCCTTGTCGTAGTCGCTGGTGGTGTTCTCGATCTGTGCCTTGATCTGTGCCACGCGGCCGGTGATGTCGGCCTTCTTGCCGGCACCGTTCACGATGGTGGTGTTGTCCTTGTCGATGCTGATCTTCTCGGCCTTGCCCAGCATGGTCAGGTCGGCGTTCTCCAGCTTGAAGCCGCGTTCCTCGCTGATCACGGTGCCACCGGTAAGGATGGCGATGTCCTCCAGCATGGCCTTGCGACGGTCGCCGAAGCCAGGGGCCTTCACGGCCGCTACCTTCAAGGAACCACGGATCTTGTTCACCACCAAGGTGGCCAACGCTTCGCCGTCGATGTCCTCGCTGATGATCAACAGGGGCTTGCCGGTCTGCGCGCTCTTTTCGAGGATCGGCAGGAGCTCCTTCATGGTGCTGATCTTCTTGTCGTAGATCAGGATGTGCGGGCCTTCCAGCTCGGCCTCCATCTTCTCCGCGTTGGTCACGAAGTAGGGGCTGATGTAGCCGCGGTCGAACTGCATGCCTTCCACCACTTCCACAGTGGTATCGGTGCCCTTCGCTTCCTCCACGGTGATCACGCCTTCCTTCTTCACCTTGGCCATGGCCTCAGCGATGAGGCTGCCGATGGTGTCGTCGTTATTGGCACTGATCGAGGCCACCTGCTTGATCTTGGCGTTGTCGTCGCCGACGGACTTGCTCATCTTCTTGAGCTCGGCCACCACGGCGGTCACGGCCTTGTCGATGCCACGCTTGAGGTCCATGGGGTTGGCACCGGCGGCCACATTCTTCAGGCCGCTGGTCACGATCGCCTGGGCGAGGACGGTGGCGGTGGTGGTGCCGTCACCGGCGATGTCGGCGGTCTTGCTGGCCACTTCCTTCAGCATCTGGGCGCCCATGTTCTCTACAGGGTCCTTCAGCTCGATCTCCTTGGCCACGGTCACGCCGTCCTTGGTCACTTGGGGTGCACCGAATTTCTTGTCGATGATCACGTTGCGGCCCTTGGGTCCGAGGGTCACCTTCACGGCGTTCGCCAAATGGTCAACGCCGCGCTTCAGGCGGTCGCGGGCGTCTACTTCGAATTGGATGTTCTTTGCTGCCATTGCAGGATTTTTTTGGTTGGGGGATGGGTTCTTCAATGCACCTGTCGGGTCGACCCTTTGGGTCGATGGTACATTAGTTCAGGATCGCGTAGATGTCGCTTTCGCGCATGATCATGTAATCCTTGCCTTCGAGGCTGAGCTCGGTGCCGCTGTACTTGCCGTACAGGATGCTGTCGCCCACCTTCACGCTGAGTGGGGTCACCTTGCCGTCATCGGCCACGCGGCCGGTGCCGATGGCGATGACCTTCCCGCGCTGGGGCTTCTCCTTTGCGGTGTCGGGGATGATGATCCCGCCTTTGGTGGTCTCTTCGGCCGCTGCGGCTTCAACGAGCACGCGATCGGCCAGGGGCTTCACTTTGGTCGCCATTTTCTTGTTTTGGGTGTTGGTCTGGTTTGCGGATGCGCGCTCAACGATCCCCATGCCATGGCAAGGGACCTGTCAAACTCGCGGAAATTGAAAGAGGGAAGGAAGCGACTGTCATGCGAGGTGCTGACAGGCTGACGCACGGCCTATTTCTTGTCGCCTTGCGCCGGCACAGGAGTGACCGGTGCTTGGGCCGGAGCGCCTGGTGTCGCTGCAGGCGGAGCGGTCGTGGCGGCATCGGGATTCGGCTTGTCATCCACCGTTATGGGGGCGTCCAGATTATCGCCAGCGACTCCGGTGTGTTGGAGAGATGCCGAGACCAGACAGAGTACCATGAGGGCACTGGCCAAGGTCCACGTGGCCTTCTCCATGAAATCGGCCGTGCGCTGCACGCCGCCGATCTGCGAGGCACCGGTGAAGCCGGTTGCAAGCCCGCCCCCCTTGGGGTTTTGGGCCAGAACGACCAGGGCCAAAAGGACGGCCAGAATGATGATGATGATGGAGATCGCGACCATGGCTACTTGTTCGAACGGGCCTCAAGGGCTTTGGAAAGGGCTGCGAAGTAAACGCTTTTCTCCGGATGGATGATAGCCAGCCTTGCATAAGCGGCCTTGGCCTTGGCGATGTCGCCCTGCTGCTCGTAGATCTTGGCCAGCGTCTCGCTTACTAAGCCATCGTCCTGCAGGCTGCGCTTGGCCGCTTGTTGGGGCGTGAAGAATTCGGCCTTCACCGGTGCGGCGGTCGGGTTTGCCTGTTGAATGAAGCGCTCGATGATCTCCTTGGGGTCGGGTAGGGCTTCGCTCGCCAGCGGGATGATGGAACTCGGGACAGGAACGGCCGGGGCTTCAACTTCTGAAACGCTTGGGACCGCGGCTACCGTGGGTTCCGGGGATACTTCGTCGCTCGTTGTCAACCAATCCGTGAAACGCAGGCGGCTTTCCTTGGTGATCCGGGTCGCAGGCCGTACAGGCGCAGTGGTCACTGCATGAAGTGCAAGTGTGGGCACGGCCTCGATGACCAACTGCGGTGCAGCTAATTCAACCTTCGGCTCCTCAGGTGGGGGAGGGATCCGACTCAGGTCGTAGCCGCTGGCCATGATGGCCTCACGCATTTGGCTCTCCAACGGATCCAGTCCGGTTGGAATAACCGTAGGAGCGGATGGGGACGCAATGTCTTCCGCGATGGCGATCGCGCTATCCTGCAATATCGGCCGCATCTCTTCGGCGATAGGGACCTGTCCTTCGGTGACAGCAGGTGGTACTTCCGCGTGCACCGGCGGTGCCGAAAGCTCCTCCAGTGCAGATGCGGCAGGTACTTCACCCGCAAACGGAACATGCGGCAGAATAGATCTTGTTTCCTCTGCAATGGCAGGCTGGGCCGCGACCACTGCTGGCGGTGTTTCGGGCATCGCGGCGAACGCAGGAGTCTCCCGCTGAATGTCCTTCACCACATGCATCGGTGGCGGGACAGGCGTAGCTTCCGCTTGCGTCAGATCGAAGAGCACCGCTCGTGAAGGCAGATAGGCAGCTGGCGTTCGCACCGGGTCGTTCGAGAGCACATCACCCTGTGCGTGTTCGCCCACGGCCAGCAACAGGTGCGCACCGCTGAACCACGGAAAGCGATCGGTCATCGAACGCAGATCGCCGAGGTCTCCTGCTGCCACTTGCGCAGGGTCCTGCAGCAATTCGGTGAGTCGTTCGCGGTCCATTTCTGATCGGTACTACCAATTGCCCAACGTGCGGTCGAAGATATCCTGCGCCAGTTGCTTGCCGATGATCTGCACCAGTCCGTCCTCTACGGCTGAAAGGTCCTGCGTGCTCGGGTAATCGGCGAAGCGCGATACGGTGAAGTCCGCGTCGGTCTTGGGTTCCAACTTGTTGGCATAATGCACGCTCACGGTGATGGTGAGGCGGTTCAACGCGGCCGTCTCGTTCGCCTGTATCGCCACGGGTTGTATGTCGTAGCCGGTCACAGCCCCCTCGTAGGTGATGTCGCCATCGCTCTGGGTGAGGGTCAGCGGCGTCTGGGCCTGCATCAGGTCGCGCACTGTTTCGGTGACGGTCTGCGCGCTTTGGGGTGAACACAACGGAGCACGTGCATCCAGCGAGGCCACGCTGAGGGTCTTCGCGCCAACAGGCACGCTGCCCCCGCTCATGGAATAGTTCACGGAGCAGCCGCTGAGCAGCAGCAGGGTCGCGATGGCCAGGGCGTGCTTCATGTGAGGTCCCACTCCTTGATCTTCCGGTACAGCGTGCGTTCACTGATGCCCAGCTCCTGCGCGGCCTTCTTCCGTTTTCCGCGGTGACGGTCCAACGCCTTGCGCACCAGTTCTTTCTCCTTCTCCTCCAGGCTCAGCGATTCCTCCACCTCGGTGTGGTCCACATCCTCATCCACCTCGTTCGGCATGCGGATGCTCATCCCGGCATCGGAGCCGTTCGATAACAGCAGCTTCTCCGGATAGGATGTCGGTGTCGGCGGAGGAACTCGCGGGTGCCCGTTGCCCAAGGAACGCACCTGTTCCTTCAGCGCGTTCAGGTCGGTCTTCATGTCGAACAGGAACTTGAAGATCAGCTCGCGCTCGTTGATGGCTTCGGTGCTGCTGCCATTGGCGGAATGGCCGGTCGGGATCAACGCCGTGTTCTCCTTCGGCAGGTAGGAGGCCAAGGTGGCGGCATCGATCTCGCGGTCTTTCTCGATCACGCTGAGCTGCTCCACCAAATTCCGGAGTTGACGCACGTTGCCGGGCCAGCGGTAGTTGGTCAGCACTTGCAATGCATCCTCGGTGAGGGTGATCGGCGGTGCCTTGTACCGTGATGCGGCTTCCTGTGCGAACCAGCGGAACAGCAGATGGATATCGGGTTTGCGTTCGCGCAACGCCGGTACAGGGATCGGCACCGTGTTCAGGCGGTAGTAGAGGTCCTCGCGGAATCGTCCACGTTGCACGGCCTGAAGCATGTTCACGTTCGTTGCGGCCGTTACGCGCACATTGGTCTTCTGCGCCTTGCTACTGCCCACACGGATGAATTCACCCGTCTCCAGCACACGCAGTAAGCGCACCTGTGTCGTCAACGGCAGTTCGCCGACTTCATCCAAGAAGATTGTGCCGCCGTTTGCCACTTCGAAGTAGCCCTTACGCGCCTCGTGCGCTCCAGTGAAGGAGCCCTTTTCGTGACCGAACAATTCGCTGTCGATAGTGCCTTCCGGAATGGCGCCGCAGTTCACCGCGATATAGGGACCGTGCTTTCGCGAGCTGAACGCATGCACGATCTGTGGCATCACTTCCTTGCCGCTGCCGCTCTCGCCAGTGATCAGCACGCTGAGGTCCGTTGGGGCCACCTGCGCCGCGATCTCGATGGCGCGGTCCAGCAACGGCGATGCACCGATGATGCCGAAGCGCTGCTTGATGGGTTGGACGTTCATGCTTCTTGAACAATTTCGTTCACTGATCCGATGTGCTCACCTTGAAGTGAACCTGCCGTGGCGCTGACAATGCGGACGCGCACAGTATCCCCTGCGACCAATTCGTAACTGGCATAACGAGGTATGATCACCACGGCATTCTGCGTATTCCGACCATACATGTGTTCGGAGCTGCGCTTGCTCACCCCCTCGATCAGCACTTCATGGACCTGGCCAACGTACGAGGCCATGCGCTTCGCGGAACTCAACTTCTGCACGGCGATGATATCCGACAACCGGCGACCCTTCTCATCCTCGGGCACATCGTCAGCATGTTTGCGCGCGGCCAATGTTTTCGGGCGCTCGCTGTACTTGAACATGTAGGCCATGTCATAGCTCACCTCAGCCATCAGCGTGAGCGTATCGTTGTGATCTTCCTCCGTTTCTCCGCTGAAACCCGAGATGATGTCCGTGCTGATCGCGCAGTCCGGCATGTGCTTGCGTATGCTCGCCACGCGGCCCATGTACCATTCGCGGTCGTAGCCACGGTTCATACGCTTCAATACTTCGCTGCTACCGCTCTGCACGGGCAGGTGTATGTACTTGCAGATATTGTCGTAGCGCGCCATCACCGCCAGGACCTTGTCGGTCATGTCCTTCGGATGGCTGGTGCTGTAGCGGATGCGCAGCTCGGGGCAGGCGATGGCCACCATCTCCAACAGGTCCGCGAAATCGGTTGTTCCCGTAATAGTCTGTCGACCCAAAGGGTCGACGCTACGGGTGCCGGTATTTTCTGATCTTCTGGTCTTCTGATCGTCTGATCGGGCCTTCCATTTGAACGAATCCACGTTCTGTCCCAGCAGCGTCACCTCCTTGAATCCATTGGCGACCAACTGCCGACATTCTTCCACGATGGTCTGCGGATCGCGGCTACGTTCCCGGCCTCGCGTGAAGGGCACTACGCAGAACGCGCACATGTTGTCGCAGCCGCGCATGATGGTGACAAAGGCCGTAACACCATTGCTGTTCAATCGCACAGGTTCGATCTCGCCATAGGTCTCCTCGCGGCTCAGCAGCACGTTCACCGCCTTTTGGCCGCTGCCCACTTCTTCCAGAAGTTGCGGTAGGGTCCTATAGGCATCCGGCCCCGCGACGAGGTCCACCACCTTCTTCTCCACCAGCAATTTTTCCTTCATCCGCTCGGCCATGCAGCCCAGCACACCCACCTTCAGGTCCTTGTTCTTGGCCTTCAGGTTGTTCATCTCGTTGATGCGCTGCATCACGGTGTACTCGGCCTTCTCACGGATGCTGCAGGTGTTCAGCAGCACTAGGTCCGCTTCCTCAGGAGAAGTGGCCAGTTCATAGCCGTCCTTCGCCAGGATGCTTGCGACGATCTCACTGTCGCTGTGGTTCATCTGGCAGCCGTAGCTCTCGATATGGACCTTCTTGCTCACCTCAATTTGCGGAATAAGGGTGGCAAAGGTACCGTTCCTACGCAGGTGTGCCAATGTGGCAGGCTGGATGCACGGAGTGCACTACTTCTTCATCAGGTCCAAGCTCAGCGAATTCATGCAGTAGCGAAGGCCAGTAGGCGCGGGGCCGTCGTCAAATACATGCCCGAGGTGCGCGCCGCAACGCGGGCAGATGATCTCCATGCGCTCCATGCCGAGGCTACCATCGTTGCGGTGTCCCACGCTGGTCGGGGTCAAGGGTTGATAGAAGCTGGGCCAGCCGGTGCCGCTGTGGAACTCGGTGGTCGCATCATATAAAGGATGCCCGCAGACCGCACAGACGAATGTACCGGTGCCCTTGTAGTCCGTGTACTCACCGGCGAATGGGCGTTGTGTGCCACCCTCGAAGGCGATGTGGTACAGGTCCGGTGGCAGGATCTTTTTCCATTCGCTTTTCGGGACATTCAACTTGGCCGTGTCCGTGATGGACCAATAGGGGTTTTTGCTGTGGTCGTAGCCCTCTGAGGAATTGTCCGCCGAGGCTGTGCTGTTCTGCACCGGTTCGCCAGGCGTGTTTGCACAACTGGCGAGGATGGTCCCGCCGATCAGCAGCAGGGAAAGGATGTTCAGAAGACTTTTAGGGGTGCTGTGGTTGCTGGTGTCCATTGTGGTTGTGGTTGCAGTTGGAGGAATCTACGTGATCCCTGGTGGCCTGGATCGGTCCGATTACGAACGCTTGATGGTGCGATGATCTTCCGGAACCCTGACATAGGAGGCTTCCATGGGCTGTTCGGTTCGGTCCCCTCAACCCGGGTCCTCCACCTTCACCTATACCATTATAGTATGTGGAAAAAATCCTTCCCCTATAGGGGAAGTGTACTGAGGTGGCGATCCGGATTATCCGAGCAAGCCGCGAGCGGCCTTTCTTTGCCGCCTCAAATCGGACCGGAATGGCGAAGAAGAGTGGTGATCTGGTGATCGTGGAGTCTCCTGCAAAGGCGAAGACCATTGAGAAATACCTCGGTGAAGGCTATACCGTGCTGAGCAGTTTCGGCCATGTGCGCGACCTTCCGGAACGCGACCTCAGCGTGGACACGGAGAACGGTTTCGAGCCGAACTACATCATCCCCGACGACAAGAGGGCGCGCCTCGCGGAGCTGCGCCGACAGGCCAACAAGGCCGAGATCGTCTGGCTCGCGACTGACGAAGACCGCGAAGGGGAGGCCATCAGCTGGCACCTCAAGGAAGCGCTGGAACTGGCCGATGACAAGGTGAAGCGCATCACCTTCAACGAGATCACCAAGAAGGCCGTGACGGATGCCATGGCCGCACCGCGCAACATCGACCTGCACCTCGTGGATGCCCAACAGGCCCGCCGCGTGCTGGACCGCTTGGTGGGCTACGAGCTCAGCCCCGTGCTTTGGCGCAAGGTGAAGCCCAGTCTCAGCGCGGGTCGCGTGCAAAGTGTTGCCGTCCGCCTTATCGTGGATCGTGAACGCGAGATCATCGGTTTCGAGGCCAAGAGCGCCTTCCGCATAACGGCTTTGTTCCTAACCGATGGGAAGGCCAACGTGAAGGCCGATCTGCCACAGCGCCTCGCCACGGAGGCCGAAGCCATGGCATTTCTGCAAGGATGCGTCGGTGCGGGCTATACGGTGCATGCCATCGAGAAGAAGCCGGCCAAGCGTTCACCTGCCGCACCCTTCACCACGTCGACTCTTCAACAGGAAGCCTCGCGCAAACTGGGCTATGGGGTTGATCGCACGATGCGCATTGCACAGGGACTCTACGAGCAGGGGCATATCACCTACATGCGTACCGATTCAGTGAACCTCAGCGAGACCGCCATCAATGCGGCCGCTGAAACCATCACCGAGCAATACGGCCCGCGCTACAGCAAACCACGGCGTTTTGCCACCAAGAGCAAAGGAGCACAGGAAGCGCACGAGGCCATTCGCCCAGCCGACATGCGCGTGCGCAACGCTGGCAGCGATCACGATGCGGAGAAACTCTACGAGTTGATCCGCAAGCGAACCCTCGCCAGCCAAATGGCCGAGGCCGAACTGGAGAAGACCGTGGTCGACATCACGATCAGCACCCGCCCGTCGGATATGCTGAAGGCGCAGGGTGAAGTGATCACCTTCGATGGTTTCCTCAAGGTCTACCTCGAAGGCAAGGACGATGAGGACGATGCCGAGCAGGAAGGTCTCCTGCCGGAAATGAGGCCGGGTGAGCAATTGGCCTTGCAGGAAATGACGGCCACCCAGCGCTTCGATCGCGCCGCGCCGCGCTACACCGAGGCCAGCCTTGTGAAGAAATTGGAGGAACTCGGCATCGGACGACCTTCCACGTATGCGCCAACCATCAGCACTGTGCAGAAGCGCGGCTACGTCGTGAAAGAGAACCGCGAAGGCGTCCAGCGCCCGTATCGCATCCTCTCTTTGGCGGAAGGAAACATCAGCGACAAGACCGCGACGGAGAACACCGGCGCCGAGAAACAAAAACTCCTCCCCACCGACATCGGTATGGTGGTGAACGATTTTCTGGTCGAACATTTTCCCACCATCGTGGACCTCAACTTCACAGCCAAGGTGGAGGAGGAGTTCGACGTGATCGCGGAAGGGCGGGAGAACTGGCGCGAGATGATCGGCCGCTTCTACAAGCCCTTCCACGCCACCATCGGTACCGTGGTGGAGACCGCCGACCGCGCCTCCGGATCACGTGTGCTGGGCCAGGACCCCAAGACGGGCAAGGATGTTGTCGCTCGCATCGGCCGCTTCGGGCCCATGGTGCAGATCGGCAGTGTCGATGATGAGGAGAAGCCCAAGTTCGCCTCCATCCGCAAGGACCAGAGTATCGCCACCATCACCTTCGAGGAGGCGATGGATCTCTTCAAGCTGCCGCGCACAGTCGGTACGAGCGGGGAGGAGGAAGTGATCGTGGGCATCGGACGTTTCGGTCCTTACGTGAAGTTGGGCTCCACCTTCGCGAGCCTCACCAAGGAGGATGATCCTATCACCATCGACCTCGCACGCGCCATTGAGTTGATCGACCTGAAAAAGGCGGCCAGCAAAACACGCGAGCTCGGGGAATATGAAGGTGGCATGCTCGAGGTGGGGCGTGGCCGATTCGGGCCGTTCGTTCGCCAAGGCAAGGTGTACGCTAACATCCCCAAGGCCGAAGATCCGGAAGCGGTGACCTTGGAACGTGGGATCGAATTGATCAAGGCGAAGCTGGAAGGTGCCCGGGCGAAGATCCTCAAGGAGTTCGACGGCTCCGTCGTGCAGGTGCTGGATGGTCGCTATGGACCCTATGTCACAGACGGGGATAAGAACGCCAATCTGCCCAAGGAGCGCCAGCCAGCCGATATCACCTTGGAGGAGGCGACCAAGCTTCTCGCGGATGCACCTGCCCGTAAAGGCGGAAAGAAGAAGTCCGCTGTGCGAAAGGCAGCGCCCAAGAAAAAGGCAGCACCTAAAAAGAAGGCGGCCAAGAAGAAGGTTGCGAAGAAAAAGTAGGTGTTGACCGACTTGTCAGAAGTTCCTCAGGTCTCGCGAAGCGGCTCTTGAGGAACCCGGAACTAACACCGGTTTGTGCGCATCTGCGCCTCGACCTCGGCGCATCGCGCCGACCGGCTGCGACCTTCGCTGCGAAGCCAGCCCGGGGCATCCTCACCATGATCCCGGGAGACTTATGCCTCATGGAATCCAGCATCTATTTCAAACCCTCGAAGCGCTTTGGACAAAGCCGCCCGGAATGGTTGGCCAACACCCTTGGCGACAGCACCGACTTCCATTCAACGAACAGCATTCCCTCGCTGGAAGGGGTGCAGATCGCGATCTTCGGAATTATTGACGACCCCGGCCACGCCAAACCCCGCGGCTGTGTGGATGCCCCCGACGCCGTGCGAGAGCAACTTTACCGGCTCTTCCAGCCGACGAACAAGGTCAACATCGTGGACCTTGGTGACCTGCATCCAGGGCATGATCCACAAGACACACAGCACGCACTCGCCGAGACGATCGCTGAACTGGTGCGGTTGAACATCGTGCCGGTGATGATCGGGGGTGGGCAGGCACACACCTACACCCAGTACCTGGCCTATGAGAAGCTGGAGCGGACCGCGAACCTTGTCTGCGTCGATGGCCGCTTCGATCTCGGCGAGCCCCAACAAGGGCTGGCCGAAAGCAGTTACCTGAGCCACATCGTGCTGCGCCAACCGAACTATCTCTTCAACTACAGCAATCTCGGTTTCCAGACCTACCTCGTGGACCAGCCCGGCATCGAGTTGATGGACAAGCTATTCTTCGATGTGCACCGTTTGGGCGAACTGCGGGCGAACATTTCCGAGGCCGAGCCGGTGTTGCGCAATGCCGATACGGTGAGTGTGGACATGACCTGCATCCGCCGTTCCGACGCGCCCGGCACCACGCGCCCCGGCCCGAACGGCTTCCATGGTGAAGAGCTCTGCCAGATCATGCGTTATGCGGGTATCAGTGAGAAGGTCACCTCCATCGGGATCTATGAAATGGACCCCTATCGCGACCAGGACCACGTCACCGCGCAACTGGCGGCACAGATGGTCTGGTGCTTCCTCGATGGTTTTGGCAGCCGCACAAACGATCTGCCTTGGTTGGACCGCAAGCGATTCACCCGTTTCCACGTACCTATCAAGGGCCACGAGCAAGAGTTGGTCTTCTATAAGAGCACCGTCAGCGATCGCTGGTGGATGGATGTGCCCTACCGGGCGGAGCAGGAAGCGCGCTTCGAGCGGCATCACCTGGTGCCTTGCGCCTACAGCGATTACATGGCAGCCTGCCGCGAAGAGGTGCCGGACCGTTGGTGGCGGACTTTCCAAAAATTGGTTTGACACGTCAAACACCTTTTCATAGGGCGGATATTTCGGTAAAACGTCCGCCCGTATCCTTTTTTGCTATTTTGGCGGCGAGTTATCCGGTCAACCCAAAGGAGCTGACCGGTTGAAAGCCGCGCCAAACAACAAGAAACGCATGAGGGGGATAATTACCGCAGTGGTCTGTGCGATGGTCGGAAGCGCCTTGTACGCGCAACAGGACCCACAGTTCACACAATACATGTTCGACCGCATGTCGGTGAATTCCGCCGTGGTGGGAACGGAAGGGAACATTTGTGCGACGGCACTCCTGAGGCAACAGTGGTCAGGGTTTGATGGAGCCCCAAAAACAGGGCTCATCAACCTGCAAGGGCCACTCACCTCGATCAATAGCGGGATCGGACTCTCGGTCTATTATGATAAACTGGGCCAAGAGAAAAGCACCATTGCGCGGCTGCACTATTCCTATCACTTCAAGGTGGGCAGTCAAGGTATCTTCAGCGCTGGCCTCTATGTAGGCGTGACCGGACGTGCACTGGGCGACAATTGGTTGGCCACCGATGGCGTGGCGAATGATGATGCGATCCCCTCGGTCGGGACCAGCGCCTCCGGCTTCGACATGGGCGGCGGTCTCTACTATCGGTCCCCGAAGGTCTGGTTGGGAATTTCGAGCACCCAATTGCCGGAAACCGACCTGCCCAAGGTGAGCATCGAGAACAAGCGGCACTACTATGTCCAAGCAGGTTATAACTGGGCACTGGGCGGCGATAAGAAGTATACCATACAACCCAGCTTCCTGATCAAGAGCGACGGGACATCCACACAGTTCGACATCAGCGCCCTCTTCCTTTATGACGAGATGCTTTGGGCAGGCATCGGCTACCGGACCGAGGATGCCATCTCGCCGATCATCGGATATCAGTATCGCTTCCCCAAGGGGACCAGTATGCTGCGCATCGGGTACAGCTACGACGTCACCACCTCGGAGATCAAGAACTACAGCAGTGGAAGCCACGAGATCTTGCTCAGCTACTGCTTCACGATCGCCAAGCCGCCTTCCAACGAGAGATACTACAACCCCAGATTCCTGTAGACGACCGTAACAAAACGACCGGATCACCGTTGGATGTCTGTTCAAGGTGTTGCCATATCGGAGCACTTTAGTAGGAACCCTGCAAGGAACCTGGACGGAACAAGGCGGTAAAAAAGGAAGACCATGGAACTACGTCCCATCATCTATCTCTGCGGCATTGCCGTCTTTGCGAGTTGCGGTAGCGGCGGCGAAGGCCAGCTTATCGGCGCGCAGAACCGTCCGGATTGGTATCAAGTTGACCCTTACGGGATGAACTATATCCCCATGGGCAGCTATACCATGGGCCCCAGCGACCAGGACGCACCTTATGCACAGGTGGCCAAATCCAAGACCGTCAGTGTACAAGCCTTCTATATGGACCAGACGGAGATCAGTAATAACGAATATCGTCAGTTTGTGGAATACGTCATTGATTCCACGGCCAAGCGGATCCTCGGCGACGAGGATATCGGCGACCATGTCATTACCGAGGACGAGTATGGAGAAGAACTCGATCCACCCGTGATCAATTGGGAGGAGCGTATCCAATGGGATGGCGATGATGAGCGCGAGGCATTGGCGGACATGTTCTATCCGGAGAGCGAGCAGTTCTATCATCGGAAGGAATTGGATACCCGGAAACTCATGTTCGAGTATTACTGGATCGATCTGAAGGAGGCCGCACGTAAATCGGGCAAGGACCTCGACCTGAGTTACACGGACGTGAAGGGTGGGAACAATGCCATCCGCAGCCACAGCGACCGTAGCAAGTTCATCATCAAGGAAGTGATCAACGTGTATCCTGACACCTTGGCCTGGGTGCATGACTTCACCTATTCCTACAATGAGCCGATGACGGAGAACTACTTCTGGCATCCGGCCTATGACGACTATCCGGTGGTGGGTGTCACTTGGTCACAGGCCAACGCATTCAACGTGTGGCGCACGCAGAACATGATGAATTCATGGCTGCAGAGCGAGGGCGAGGCTTTTATCAATCACTTCCGTCTGCCCACCGAGGCCGAATGGGAATATGCCGCACGTGGCGGCTTGGCACTCTCGCCGTTTCCATGGGGCGGCCCTTACATCCGTAACCGCTCAGGCTGTTTCTTGGCAAACTTCAAGCCGCTGCACGGCAACTACACCGACGACGGTGGTTTCCATACGGTGCCGGTGGATAGCTATTCGGCCAATGACTACGGTCTGTACTGCATGTCGGGCAACGTCGCCGAATGGACGAGCACGGCCTTCGACGAGAGCGTGTATGATTTCGACCACGACATGAACCCCGAGTATTCCTACGACGCGGTGGCGAATGATCCTCCGTCGATGAAACGGAAAGTGGTGCGCGGTGGATCATTCAAGGATGTGGGCCTGTACCTGCAGACCGGTACCCGCTCGTTTGAATATCAGGATACGGCCAAGTGCTATATCGGATTCCGCAGCGTGCTCACCTATCTCGGGCGCGGCAAGGCCATCAACGCCGAGGATCTTTAGACAAGGAAAGGTGTTCCGGCACTGAACCTGCCCGGAGCATCGGCATTCAGGAACAAGCAGATCAACCCAAAAGCAAGGACCCTACGATGAAACCAGGTAGCAAGAGGTGGAAGAATTTCATGGCCAAGTTGTACGGACTTGGCGCATCCGTTGTGCTCGTAGGCGCATTGTTCAAGATCGAGCACTGGCCCATGGCCGACTATTTCCTGATGATCGGTCTCACGACGGAGGCCGTCATCTTCGCTTTCTCCGCCTTCGAACCTCCGCACGAGGAACCGGATTGGAGCTTGGTATATCCTGAACTGGCCTCCGCCGACCACGCAATGGGCGAAGACTTCAAGAAGGACGACCAGCGTTCGATCACCGAACAGTTGGACGACATGCTGGAGAGTGCCAAGATCGAGCCCGAGTTGATCGAAAGTCTTGGTCAAGGCATGCGCAACCTCGGTGACCAGGCTCGCCAGATGGGCGAGATCACAGGCGCCGCGGCCGCAACCAGCGAATACACCGACAGTCTCAAGGGAGCATCGGTCAAAGTGGGCGAGCTCAGTGAGAGTTATGCCAAGGCCAGCGAAAGCTTGGTCGGTCTCAGCAGCAGCGTGGAGGCCGGCAACAGTGCCGGGGAGAACCTGGGCCGCATGAGCAAGAACTTGAGCGATCTCAACGAGATGTATGAGTTGCAACTGCGCAGCAGCAGGGAAAAGCTCGAGGCCGCCAACCAGATGTTCGAAGGTGTGGGCGAAATGCTGACGCACCTGCGCGACAGCGTGGATGACACCAAGCGCTACAAGGAGAACATCTCCGTGCTCAGCGAGAATCTTGGCAAGCTCAATACGGTCTACGGCAACATGCTTGCCGCTATGACCGTGCGTTGAGCCACACTGCGTGCTTGGAAAGGAACCAACGACAAAATCCATAACCGAACATGGCCGGTGGTAATCTGTCCCCGAGACAGAAAATGATCAATTTGATGTACTTGGTGCTTACGGCGCTGCTCGCGCTGAACGTATCCAAGGAGATCTTGGACAGCTTCATCACAGTGAACAATGGCTTGGAGAATACCAAGTCCACACTGAAGGAGAAGATGGACGCGACCTATGCCCAGTTCGCGCAACTGGCCAAGGAAAGTCCTGAGAAATATGGAGGGCCGTGGAAGGATGCACAGCAGGTCCAAGGCATGGCCACGAGGCTGATCACCCATATCGACTCCCTCAAGGGCATGCTGATCGCCGAGACGGATAAGCGCCCGTTGAACGAGGTCCTCGGCCATGATGCGACCACCAACGTGGATACGATCATTAATCTCGAGGAGGTGAAGAACAAGGACAACAACACGACCATCACTCATGTGATGGTCGGCTCCGAACCCGCCAAGCCGAGTAAAGGACCCAATACCGCGAGTGAATTGCGGACCATGCTTGAGGCCTACCGGGACAAGATCAAGCAGGCGGCGAACAATGACCAGAAGTTGATGGCAAGCGCTGACGATCTCTTCAATTTTGCGGACCGCAAGGATGCAAGCGGGACCATGAACAATTGGGAATCGATCAATTTCTATCACGTACCCGTGGTTGCAGGTGTCACGATCCTTTCCAAGATCCAGACGGACGTTCGAACCTTGGAGAATGAAATGGTGACCAAGATGCTCTCCGGTGTGGAAGCACAGAGCTTCAAGTTCAACACCTTGGCGGCCATCATCAAGCCATTGAGCAGCTATGTCACTGCCGGGGGAACGTACCGCGCGAATATTTTCTTGGGAGCTTACGATAACCAAAATGCGCCTCAGGTCTTCATCTGTGGCCCAGGTGCCCATGTGGATACCACAGCCAACCCGCCTGTCATTATCGGTGATGCTGTGCAATTGCCCATGGAAGGAGCGCAAGCAGTGCTTGAACAACCCGCAACAGGTGCTGGCGTCAAGACCGTCACCGGCATCATCAAATTCAAGCCCGTGGGCGGTGAGGAGCAGGTGCGTGCATTCACGACCCAATACGAAGTGGCCGCCCCCAATCTCGTGGTGAGTCCCACCAAGATGAATGTGTTCTATCGCGGGGTGGACAACCCGGTCAGTATTAGTGTGGCGGGTTACAGTGCGTCGGCCATCCAACCAAGCATGACCAATGGTAGTCTGAGCAGGGACAAGGATGGCTATATCGTTAAGCCAGGCAAGGATTCCAAAGCGGTCGTCAGTGTTACGGTAACCAATGTGGACGGCACTAAGAAAAGCATGAGCGGTGTGGAATTCCGCGTTAAGAATGTGCCGGACCCTCAAGCCTATTTCAACGGCAAGGGATTGGATAACCCAACCATGACGCACTCCGAGTTGAAAGTTGCCCAAGGTGTCCAAGCGAAAATGAAGGACTTCGATTTCGACCTGAAGTTCCAGATCGTCAGCTACACAGTCACCGCGACCATCGCCGGGAAGTTCATTGAGCAGAACTGCTCGGGCGCCTTCCTGACCGAGGATGCCCATAAAGTGCTGGACAATGTGAAGACCGGGCAAAAGGTCTTTATCGAAGGCATCAAGGCAAAAGGGCCGGACGGTACGATCCGCAACTTGGGAACGTTGTCCTTCAAGGTGATCTGATACACAATTGCACACCAGATGAAACGATCCACGAACATCCTGTACGGTCTCTCCTTGGCCTTTGGCATGACCTCCGTTGCCGGGGTGCAAGCCCAGACGGTGCTTGACGGTGCCTTCATCAAGGAGCATACGAAGACCCAGCGTGTTGTGCCTTATCCCTACATCCGCGAAGCCGACGTGATGTGGGAACGCAGGGTGTGGCGCATGATCGACCTGAGGGAGAAGATCAATCTGCCGTTGTACTACCCTGTAAAACCCATCAACGATCGTAAGAGTCTATTTGATGTGATCAAACAAGGGGTCTTGGAGGATGGTTCCATCACAGCCTACAACCCCGGAGCGGTGGGACAGGATGATGAGTTCAAGGTGCCCTTTACCCCAGCGGAAGTGAAAGGACTCCTGAGTAAGATCGACACGCTGCAGCGACCAAATCTCGTTACAGATGAAATGGAGACCATAATTGATACGTCAGACGTCACGTCTGAGAATATCAAGCAATACCTTTTGAAGGAGGATTGGATCTTCGACCGGCAACGCTCGGTGATGGACATACGCATCATCGGTATCTGCCCGATGAAGGAGGTCATAGATAAGAATGACGGTTCTGTGCGTGGCTATCAGCCTCTGTTCTGGCTGTATTTCCCTGAGTTGCGCTACGTACTGGTGAACTGGGACGTGTTCAATCGGGAGAATGATGCGGAACGCCGCTCCTTCGACCATCTCTTCTGGACGCGCGAGTTCAACAGCACCATTACCAAGGTGAGCAATGTGTACGACCGCAATATTTCGGAGTACCAAACGGGCATGGACGCCTTGCTGCAGAGCGAGGAGATCAAGGCCGATCTCTTCAACTTCGAGCACGACCTTTGGAACTTCTGATCGAGGACGTTTTTCAGAACGCATCAAAGTCCCTGCGAAAGCGGGGTCTTTTGCTTGGTGGCCCCATTGATCCAAGGAGATCTTTGCGGGAGATCAGCCCCAAGACGGTTAGAGTACCTTTGCGGCCCGAAAATGATCAGTGTCAACAGTCTCCTTCTGCACTTCGGCGAGCGGCCGATGTTCGACAACGTCTCGTTCTTCATCGGAAGTGACGATCGCATCGGCCTCGTGGGGCGTAACGGTGCGGGCAAGAGCACCTTGCTGAAGATCCTCGCCGGGGAGCAACCTTTCGACAAGGGCAACATTGGCCGCCCGAAGGAACTCACCATGGGCTATCTGCCGCAGCAGATGGACCACGACCTGCATCTCAGTCCGTGGCAGGTGGCTGAAAAGGCCTTCGCAGAGGCGCAGGAACTCAATGCGTCCATCGACCGGATCACCACGGACCTGGAGAAGGCGACCTCGGATGACGAGGCGATGGAACTGGCCACCATGCTGGCCCATGCGCACGAGCGGCTGAACACGCTGGGCGTGACCGACCATGACATGCGCATCGAGCGCATGCTGAAAGGCATCGGCTTCGTGGAGCAGGACATGCATCGGAGCATGAAGGAACTCAGCGGTGGATGGCGCATGCGGGCCGAACTGGCGCGCATCCTGCTGATGCAGCCCGATCTCCTGCTGTTGGACGAACCCACAAACCACTTGGACCTTCCCGCCATCCAATGGCTGGAGGACCTGTTGCGGAGCTATCCTGCGGCCTTGGTGCTCATCTCGCACGATAAGACCTTCCTGGACAAGCTGACCAAACGCACGTTGGAGGTCGCTGGCGGTGAGATCATCGACCGCAAGGTGCCATGGAGCCAATATGTGGAACTGCGCAAGGTGGAGCGTGAGCAGCAGGCTTCCGCTGCGAAGGAGCAGCAGCGCTATATCAAGGAGACCGAGGCGTTGATCAACAAGTTCCGCGCGAAGGCCAGCAAGGCCGCGTTCGCGCAGAACCTTATCAACAAGCTGGACAAGCTGGACCGGATCGAGGTGGAGGACGAGGACCTGCGGAAGATGCTGGTGAAGTTCCCGCCTGCTCCTACCAGCGGCAAGATCGTCTGCGAAGTGAAGGATGTGAGGAAGGCCTATGGCGAAAAGAGAATCTTTCGCGGTGCGGAACTCACCATTGCCAAAGGCGAGCACCTCGCATTAGTAGGCGCGAACGGGACCGGAAAGAGCACGCTGGTCCGGATGATCATGAAGGAGGAGTCCTTTGATGGTGAGATCCGCTTGGGGCACAATGTGATCGTGGGCTACTACGCGCAGGACATGCCCGAGCGCATGTCTCCGCAACGCACAGTGATCGAAACCGCAGAGGATGCGGCCAGTGAGGAGAACCGCACACGCGTTCGTGCCATGCTGGGCGCCTTCATGTTCAGCGGAGAGGATGTGGACAAGAAGGTGAAAGTGCTCAGCGGTGGCGAGCGCGCACGGTTGGCACTCTGCTGCATGTTGCTGAAACCCCTCAACTTCCTCATCCTTGACGAACCGACCCACCACTTGGACATCCAGAGCAAGGACGTGCTGAAGGAAGCGTTGAAGAATTACGATGGCACTTTCCTTCTAGTGAGCCACGACCGGGATTTCCTTACCGGTCTGACCACACGCCTGCTGGAGTTGGACGACCTGCGGATCCGCGACCAGCACATGGATATCCTGGAGCTGATAGAGAAGCGCAAGGCCTTGCAGGGCGCCGATATCGGCAAGTCCTCGGCCCGCGTGAAGGAGGAAAAACCGAAGGGCTCAGACCCGCGCGACAAGCGCGACAAGGACAAGGAACTGCGCAAGGCTCGGAACAATGTGGAAACCCTCGAGAAGAAGCTGGCCAACTTGGAGCAGGAGGAGAAGGAGCTTCAGGCCAAGGTGATGAAGGGCGGTACTCCCTCACCGGAAGTACAGGCTGGCTATGAGAAGCTCGGCGATCTCGCGAAGCGTATCGCCGCCGTGATGGTCGAATGGGAGGCCGCGTCCGCGCAAGTGGATGCGCTAGGGGAGGAGACGTCCGCTTGATCACGAAACGCATCCGTAAGCCGCTTGGAACAGGCGGTATGTGGAATTCGGCTATATTTGCGCCCCTATTGCGGGGTGGAGCAGATGGTAGCTCGTCGGGCTCATAACCCGAAGGCCGTAGGTTCGAGTCCTACCCCCGCTACGAAGAAGGGGCCATCTCAAGTCGAGATGGCCCCTTCAGCTTTCAGAAACAGACTTCGGCGCGACCAAGGCGATTCACCTCATTCCACCGATCTTCGCAACTCGAAGTGCACCATGGCCCATCGCGCGGGATACGTCAACATCATCGGAAGGCCCAATGTGGGGAAGAGCACCTTGCTCAACGCCTTGCTGGGCGAGAAACTGGTGATCGTGAATGCCAAGGCGCAGACCACGCGCCATCGCATCCTGGGCATCCTGAACGGGGAAGACCACCAGCTGGTCCTCTCTGACACCCCCGGTATCCTGGAGCCAGCGTACAAATTGCAGGAGAGCATGATGCAGGCCGTGGACGAGGCCTTGCGTGATGCTGATGTCCTGCTGGTGATGGTGGAACTGGGGGAAACCCCGGAGAAGTCCGAGGAACTACTGCGCCGGGCCCGTCGCTTCCATGGCAGGATGCTGGTGCTGATCAACAAGGTGGACCTCGGCGATGAAGAGAAGCTGAACGACGCCTTTGAGAGTTGGCAGACCGCTTTCCCCGATGCTATTGTGCTGCCCATTTCAGCACTCCATGGCCTGTATGTGAAAGAACTGCGCGCGAAGCTCATTGATCTGCTTCCCGAGCATCCTGCGTATTTCCCGAAGGACGAGATGAGCGATCGCGACATGCGCTTCTTCATCAGTGAGATCATACGTGAAAAGATCCTCGGCCTGTACAAGCAGGAGATCCCCTACAGCGCGCAGGTGGTGGTGAACAGTTATGAGGAGACCCCGGAGATCGTGAAGGTCCAAGCGGATGTGATCGTGATGCGGGACAGCCAGAAGGGGATCATCATCGGGCGTGGAGGCGGCGCATTGCGGCAGTTGGGCACCGAGGCGCGCAAGGCCATTGAAAAATTCGTTTCCAACAAGGTCTTCCTCGACCTGAAGGTGAAGGTGGATGAGGATTGGCGGGGGGATGACCGGAAACTTCGCAGATACGGATACTGATATTCACCGCAACGACGCTGCGACGCAACGGATCCGCAACGCTTGAAATAGCAGGGGTCGATCGCGGCCGCCAAGAGAACTAAGAAGAGCCGCAAAGCGGCACACTGGAAATGGTAAACATCGTCGCCATCGTGGGACGCCCGAACGTGGGCAAGAGCACGCTTTTCAACCGGCTGGTCGAAAGCCGCATCGCCATTACCGACCCCACGGCGGGCACCACGCGGGACCGTCACTACGGCGAGGCCCAGTGGAATGGCAAGCACTTCACGGTGATCGACACCGGAGGATACGTCCAAGGCAGCGAGGACGTGTTCGAGGCGGAGATCCGCAAGCAGGTCTCCCTGGCCATCGATGAGGCGGACAGCATCCTCTTCCTGGTGGATACCCAGCAGGGCATTACCGGTATGGACCAGGCTGTTGCCGATATGATGCGCCGCGCAAGGAAGCCGGTCTTCCTCGTTGCCAACAAGGTGGATACCAACGACAAGGAGGTATACGCTGCGGAGTTCTATGGTTTGGGCCTCGGGGAGGTCTATAGCATCAGCGCGCAGAGCGGCGCGGGTACCGGAGAATTGCTGGACGAAGTGGTCGCGGGATTCGCAAAACCAACGGAACAGATCCCCGACGACCGGCCGAAGATCGCGATCGTGGGCAAGCCCAACGTGGGCAAATCCTCCTTGGTGAACACCCTCTTGGGCGTGGACCGCAACATCGTAACGTCCGTCGCCGGAACCACGCGGGATAACATCAATACGCGCTTCACCGGCTTCGGCTTCGACGTGACGCTGCTCGATACCGCAGGGATCCGCCGCAAGAGCAAGGTGGACGAGGACATCGAATTCTACAGTGTGCTGCGCAGTGTCCGGGCCATTGAGGAGAGCGATGTGTGCCTGATGCTGATCGATGCGACGGACGGGGTGAACCATCAGGACCTGCACATCTTCTCCATGATCGAGAAGGGTGGAAAGGGCGTGGTGGTGGTGGTGAACAAATGGGACCTCGTCGAGAAGGACACCATGACCACCAAGACCTACGAGGAGGAGATCCGGCGGAAGCTGGCGCCGTTCACGGACCTGCCGATCGTGTTCACTTCAGTGACGGAGAAGCAACGGATCCACAAGGCGCTGGAACTGGCCATGGAGGTCTATGAGCGGCGTGCCAAGCGCATCCCGACGCGCAAGCTCAACGACGTGATGCTGGCGGAGATCGAGCGGATGCCGCCCCCGATGTTCAAGGCGAAGAGTGTGCGGATCAAGTATGTCACGCAACTGCCGGGCGTGGTGCCGGCCTTCGCCTTCTTCTGCAACCTGCCGCAGTATGTGAAGGAGAGCTATACCCGCTTTCTGGAGAACAAGCTGCGCGAGCACTTCGACTTCACCGGCGTGCCGATCCGCGTGTTCTTCCGGAAGAAGTAAGGCCGCTCATTTGAGTTGTGGCAGGATGGTCCTCACGACCTTTTCCGTGGCACCGGTGCGTTGCTGCACATAGCGTTTGGCCTCGGCTGATGCATGTTCCAGCCGCACGGGATCGCCGAACCATTTCCGCAAGGCCGCGGTCAATTCCTCTTCGCTGTTCACACAGGCACCGGCCCCTGCGTCGATCAATCCCTGCGCCTCGGCAAACTTCCGGTGCTTGGGGCCGAAGATCACCGGCACGCCCCAGGCCGCGGCTTCCAACAGGCTATGGATCCCATCGGAAAATCCGCCGCCGACATAGGCGACATCCGCATATTGATAGAGCCGGGCCAACAGCCTCATGCGGTCCACCAGCAGGCTGCCGTGCCGCTCCCGCCCAAGCGTTGCCGCGATGTTGGCCGGGTCGCCGCGTTCCAATTCGGACCAGCGCGCCAAAGGACGTGGAAATCGCTTTTCGATCTCGGCCAGTTGCGTTTCGTGCAACTCGTGCGGAACGGCGATGCATTTGGGCGCATCGCTTCCCAGGTTGGACAGCGCAACCGATAGCAAGCGGTCATCTGTCGGCCAAGTGCTACCGCAGACAAGCAATGGCGCATCGCCTTTGAAGGCCTTGGCCAGCGGAATGCCTTCCTCCTGCGACGCGATCTCCGCCACACGGTCGAAGCGGGTATCACCTCCGACGGAAACGTCCTTCAGCCCGATGCCGACCAGCAGTTCGCACGAGTGTTCATCCTGCGTGAAGATGTGGGTGAAGCAGCCCAGCATGTGGCGCCAGGAACCGCCGTACCAGTGGAAGAACGGCAGGGTTTTCCAGAAGACGGCGGACACGAGGAAGGTGGGCACGTGATGCTCGCGCAAGGTTTTGAGATGATGATACCAGAACTCGTACTTCACGAAGATCGCGGCTTGGGGAGCGAGCAGGGACTGAAGTCGTTCCGCATTGCGCGCGTTGTCCGGTGGCAGATAGTCCACGTGGGTGGCCAGCGGGAAGTCCTTGCGGGCTTCGTATCCGCTGGGGCTGAAGAAGGTGAGGAGTACCGGCAGGTCGGGCCGTTCCTTCTTGACCGCCTCCAGCACGGGCCGACCTTGCTCGAATTCGCCGACACTGGCACAATGCATCCATAGGCAGCCCCGCAGTTGTGGGGCCTTTTCCTTCAGCCTGTTCCAGATTCCTTTCCTTCCGTTGACCCAAGCTGCTGCTTTCTTATTCCACGGGGCCGCGCAGCGGATACCGAAGTGGTACGCTCCGGTGGCCAGGTCGTGAAGCAGGGGCATCAACGGTAGTACTGCCGGTCGTCGCGGGCGTGGTAGATCGGCAGGATCCAGCCGAAGCGGAGGCCGTTGAGACCGTCGAACCGCCGGCCGGTCTCGGCCTTTCCCCTGTCGAAATCATAGGGTCTTAAGGATTCGGTGAATCCCAAATTGACCTCGAATCCAATGCTGAAATTGAGGTAGCGGTTGTTACTCAGGTGCTGATAACCGGCATAGAGCATGGCCATTGGGCCTGCGCACAGCCGGTCGTACCCTTTCGCATATTCGTCCTCCAACGCGGGCACAACATCATTCTGGCTTTGTATCAGCACCTTATGGCGCATGTATCCACCGCCGAATTTGAGCAGTATGCCGCTGTTGGGATTGGGGCCGGCCACTGGGATCAATTTGCCGGCCACAGCCATGATGGTATAACCGCGCTCGAAAAGCAGGATGCTGGCAGGGTCACCGTCCTGGTTCACGATGACCCCGTTGCTGGTGGTGATCTCATGTAACATGCTACGGTCGATCACCTGGTCACCGAAGATGAAGCCGCCCTCCAGTCCGATCTGGTAGTTGCTGGCGAACTTCACCGCTGCGCTGAAACCGAGGTTGTTGTTCCAGCCGAAGGTCTCCGCCATGTCGCCATTGGGAAGTTGGTATGCATAGCTGAAGGTGAGCGGCACCATCATCAGGGAAGTATCCCGGAGGCCGCCTTGGGCGTAGGAGGGGGCTTGCAAGAGGAGCGCAAGTGGAAGCAGGAGCAGGTTCGATAGGCGCATCGTGCGGCGAAGTTAGCCGGGAACGTCGCGTTTCCGGCGCCATGCCGGGCGTTGGCCGCACGCTATCTTCGCCGCGCCAATACGGCCTGAATTCACGGAGAACTGTCGCTTTCCACCTCATCATGAAGCCCATCCAGATGGTCGACCTGCTCGGCCAATACGAGAAGATAAAGCCCGAGGTGGATGCCGCCATGCTCCGCGTGCTGGCGAGCACCGCCTTCATCAACGGCCCCGAGGTGAAGGCGCTCGAGAAGGAACTGGCCGATTACCTCGGCGTGAAGCATGTGATCGCCTGCGGCAACGGCACCGACGCGCTGCAAGTGGCGATGATGGCCTTGGGCCTGAAGCCGGGCGACGAGGTCATCACCGCATCCTTCACCTTCGTCGCGACCGTGGAAGTGCTGGCGCTGCTGGGCCTTGTGCCCGTATTCGCCGATGTGCTGCCCGGTACCTTCAACATCGATCCGGCTGACGTGCGCCGCAAGGTGACGCCGCGCACCAAGGCCATCGTGCCTGTGCATCTCTTCGGCCAATCCGCAGACATGGACGCCATCATGGAGATCGCGAAGGAGCACGATCTCCGAGTGGTGGAGGACGACTGCCAGGCCATCGGTTCGGACCATACCGGTGCGGCGGGAAAGCAGAAGTCGGGCACCATTGGAGACATCGGTGTGACGAGCTTCTTCCCCAGCAAAAACCTCGGTTGCTACGGCGACGGCGGTGCGCTCTTCACCGATGATGATGATCTGGCGAAGAAGATCCGGCGTGTGTGCAACCACGGCAGCGACGAGCGGTACTATCATGAGGTCATTGGCGTGAACAGCCGGCTGGATTCCCTGCAGGCCGCTGTGCTACGGATCAAACTCAAGCACTTGGACGCGTATGCGAAAGCGCGGAATGCCGCGGCGGACGCGTATGACAAGGCGTTCGCGGGGATCGCGGAGATCGCGACGCCGGAGCGAAGCGCTTTCGGGACGCATGTCTTCCATCAATACACGTTGCGCGTCGGTGGTGATCATCGCGATGCGCTGAAGAAACATCTGGAAACCAAGGGTGTGCCGGCGATGATCTACTATCCGGTCGCATGCCACCTGCAGAACGCCTACAAGAGCAGCCGCTTTCCCGAAGGCTCGCTTCCAGTGACCGAGCAATTGGCGCATGAGGTGCTCTCGTTGCCGATTAGCACCGAACTGGACCCCGAGCAGATCGCGCACATCACGGGAGCGGTGCAGGACTATTTCAACACCAACAAGTAAGGGCGGAGGAACCGCCGATCGAACGCATGAACATTGCAGTAGTAGGAACAGGGTACGTGGGACTGGTGACAGGCACGTGCTTCGCGGAGACAGGCAACCACGTGGTTTGCGTGGACATCAACGCGGACAAGGTGAAGATGATGCAGGAGGGCAAAGTGCCGATCTACGAACCGCATCTCGACGGACTTTTCGAACGCAACATCCGTCAAGGACGGCTGCTCTTCACCACCGACCTGAAGCGGGCGTTGGACCAGGCGCAGATCGTTTTTCTCGCACTGCCTACGCCACCTGGCGAGGATGGCAGCGCCGATCTGAGTTACGTACTGAAAGCCGCTACGGACATCGGCAAGCTGATGACGGATTACAAGGTGCTCGTGGATAAGAGCACGGTTCCGGTGGGCACGGCCGAGAAAGTGCGCGACGCGGTGGCCAAGTTTGCCAAGGTGCCGTTCGACGTGGTGAGCAACCCGGAGTTCCTGCGCGAAGGTTTTGCGGTGGACGACTTCCTGAAGCCGGACCGCGTGGTAGTGGGCACCAGCAGCGAGCGCGCGCGCAAACTGATGGAGGACCTCTACAAGCCCTTCGTGCGCCAAGGCAATCCCATCATCTTCATGGACGAGCGCAGCGCCGAGCTGACCAAGTATGCGGCGAATGCCTTCCTGGCGATGAAGATCACCTTCATGAACGAGATAGCGAACTTCTGCGAGGCCGTTGGCGCGGACGTGGACAAGGTGCGCATCGGCATCGGCAGCGACAGCCGCGTGGGCAAGCGCTTCCTCTTCCCAGGCATCGGATACGGCGGATCCTGCTTCCCGAAGGATGTGCAGGCCTTGGCGCGAAGCGGTGACGAGGCCGGCTATGAGTTCGGCATCATCAAGAGTGTGATGGAGGTTAACGAACGCCAGAAGACCGTGCTGGTGGACAAGATCAAGAAGCATTACGGAGGTTCCGTGAAAGGGAAGCACTTCGCGTTGTGGGGGCTGGCATTCAAACCGGACACCGACGATATCCGCGAGGCTCCGGCGCTTCACATCATCGAGGCGCTCACTTCAGCTGGAGCCACCGTCACGGCTTTCGATCCCGAGGCCATGGCCAATGTGAAGAACGTGATCGGGGACAAGGTGAAGTATGCTGCGGACGAGTATGATGCCGTGAGGGACGCCGATGCGCTCATCATCGCTACGGAATGGTCGCTCTTCCGCACACCGGACCATCAACGTCTCACGAAAATGCTCAGGGAGAAAGTGATCTTCGATGGTCGCAACCTCTACGATCTCCAGGAGATGCGGGAACACGGCTTCCACTACGTCAGCATCGGCCGCAGCATCGTAAACGCATAGGTGGACGGACGCGCGAGCGAAGTGAATGGGAACGAACCTGAAGAACATGGCGAAGAAACCAGTGAAGCGGACTGTGATAAAGAAGGTTGGTCGTGTCAAGGAGCGTGTGCTCATCACGGGTGCTGCAGGTTTTTTGGGCTCGCACCTCTGCGACCGCTTCATCAAGGAAGGCTACCATGTCATCGGCATGGACAACCTGATCACCGGCCGGTTGAAGAACATCGAGCATCTCTTCAAGCATCCGGACTTCGAGTTCTACCATCACGACGTGAGCACGTTCGTGCATGTGCCGGGGGACCTGAAGTACATCCTTCATTTCGCCTCGCCCGCCAGCCCGATCGATTATCTGAAGATCCCGATCCAGACCTTGAAGGTGAGCTCGCTCGGCACGCATAACCTGCTCGGCCTTGCCAAGGCGAAAGGCGCGCGGATCCTGGTGGCCAGCACCAGTGAGGTCTACGGCGATCCACAGGTGCATCCGCAGACGGAAACCTATTGGGGCCACGTGAATACCGTCGGTCCACGCGGCGTGTACGACGAGGCGAAGCGTTTCCAAGAGGCCATCACGATGGCCTATCACACCTATCACGGCTTGGAGACGCGCATCGTCCGGATCTTCAACACCTACGGCCCTCGCATGCGACTGAATGATGGGCGCGTGCTGCCAGCATTCATCGGCCAAGCGCTGCGTGGAGAGGACCTCACCATCTTTGGAAAAGGGAATCAGACGCGCAGCTTTTGCTACGTGGATGATCTGGTCGAGGGGATCTATCGTTTGCTATTGAGCGATTACTCCGGTCCCGTCAACGTCGGCAACCCGGCCGAGATCACCATCAAGCAGTTCGCCCAGGAGATCGTGAAACTCACCGGCACCAAGCAGAAGCTGGTGTACAAGCCGCTTCCGCAGGACGACCCCATGCAGCGCCAGCCGGATATCACCGTGGCCAAGAAGCTGCTCAAATGGCAGCCGAAGGTGGACCGCGCGGAAGGGTTGAAGATCACCTACGCCTATTTCAAGAGCCTGACCCCGGACGAACTCTACGCGAAGGACCACAACACCTTCGAGGGCTACGTGCGGAAGTGAGTCGACCGGCTTCGCTGAGCGGCGGCGCATGGGTACTTTCGCGGCCCCGTCGGTTGTGCGCCTTCGTACCGATCGAGCATTCCATTGATGGATCTGCCATACACCGCTCACCCCACCGCCGTCATCGACGAGGGTTGCACCATCGGTGCCGGCACGCGCATCTGGCATTTCAGCCACATCATGCCGGGCTGCGTCATCGGCGCCAACTGCAACATCGGGCAGAATGTGGTGGTGAGCCCCGATGTGAAGCTCGGCGACAACGTGAAGGTCCAGAACAATGTGAGCATCTATACCGGCGTAGAATGCGAGGACGATGTCTTCCTTGGCCCGTCCTGCGTTTTCACCAACGTGATCAATCCGCGCAGCGCGGTGAACCGGCGGGGTGAATACCTCCGGACGCTCGTGAAGAAGGGCGCTACCATCGGGGCCAATGCCACTATCGTCTGCGGCCATGACATCGGTCGTTACGCCTTCATCGCCGCAGGTGCCGTGGTGACGAAGGAAGTGCCGGACCACGCCTTGGTCATGGGCAACCCGGCGCGTCGCACGGGCTGGATGAGCGAGTTCGGCCACAAGCTGGTCTTCGATACGAAGGGACAAGCCACGTGTCCGGAAAGCGGTCAGCAGTATGAATTGAAGCACGATAAGGTCACCCGCACAGCATGAGCTCCATGGCAGGAAAGGTGAAGTTCGCCGTGGTCGGCTGTGGTCACATCGGCAAGCGGCATGCGGAGATGATCGCGCGCAACCCCGAGAGTGAGTTGGTGGCGCTATGTGATATCAAGCCCAAGGAAAGCTTGGGCCTTGATGCCTGGGAAGTTCCCTATTTCACTGATGCTGCCGCCATGTTGCAAGCGGTGCCCGACATCGACGTGGTCTGTGTGGCCACGCCGAACGGCCTGCATGTACCGATCAGTTTGATGGCCCTCGATCACGGGAAGCACGTGGTGTGCGAAAAGCCGATGGGCCTCACGAAAGCTAGCTGCGAAGCGCTGCTGAGCAAGGCCTTGCAAAAGCACCTGCATCTTTTCGGTGTGATGCAGAACCGCTACAGCCCGCCCAGCCAGTGGATCAAGGAAGTGGTGGAAGCGAAGCGACTCGGCGAGATCTTCCTCGTGCAGATCAATTGCTATTGGAACCGCGATGCCCGCTACTACAAACCCGGTGGCTGGAAGGGCACCAAGGACCTCGACGGCGGCACACTCTTCACGCAGTTCAGCCACTTCGTGGACATCATGTACTGGCTCTTCGGCGACATCACCGACATCCACGGGCGCTTCGCCGATTTCAACCACAAGGACCTCACAGCCTTCGAGGACAGCGGGCTGGTGAACTTCCGCTTCCTCGACGGCGGCTTAGGCTGCCTCAACTACACCACCAGCGTGTGGGACAGGAACCTGGAGAGCAGCATGACCATCATTGGGGAGAAGGGCAGCGTGAAGATCGGCGGCCAGTATATGGACCAGGTGGAATACTGCCACGTGCAGGACTACGTGATGCCCGAGTTGGCGCCCACCAATCCTGCGAACGACTATGGCGCATACAAGGGCAGTGCTAGCAACCACCACTACATCATCGAGAACGTGGTGGACACCTTGAAAGGAAGAAAGACCATGACGACGAACGCCCTCGAAGGCATGAAGGTCGTCGACATCATTGAACGGATCTATCAAAAACGGGATGAGCGAGTTGTATGAGCGCCTCGTGCGCAAGGAGGCGAAGCTGGCCGTGATCGGACTGGGCTATGTGGGCCTGCCCATCGCCTTGGCCTTCGCGCGGAAAGTGAAGGTGGTGGGCTTCGATATCAATGCGAAGCGCGTGGACATGATGCGCCGCAACGAGGACCCCAGCGACGAATTGCCACCGGAGGCCTTCAAGGGCGCCGACATCCATTTCACAGCTGACATCAACGACCTGAAGGACGTGGAGTTCTTCATCGTTGCTGTTCCCACACCGATCGATCAGCAGAATATTCCCGATCTCACCCCTTTGCTCGGCGCCACGCGCACCGTGGGCCAAGTGCTGAAGAAGGGCGATCATGTGGTCTTCGAAAGCACGGTCTATCCCGGTTGCACGGAAGAGGATTGCGTTCCCCTGTTGGAAGAGATCAGCGGACTTCGTTTCCACGAGGACTTCAAGGTGGGCTACTCGCCGGAGCGGATCAATCCCGGGGACAAGGTGCATACGCTGGAAAGTATTGTGAAGGTCACCAGTGGCTGCGATCCGCAGAGCGCGGAGACCGTGGCCAAGGTCTATGAACTCGTTGTGAAGGCGGGCGTACACCGCGCGGCGAGCATCAAGGTGGCCGAGGCCGCCAAGATCATCGAGAACACGCAGCGCGACGTGAATATCGCACTTACCAATGAGCTGTCCATCATCTTCAACCGGATGGGCATAAACACGTTTGATGTGCTGGAGGCGGCGGCCACCAAGTGGAACTTCCTGCGCTTCCAGCCGGGACTGGTGGGCGGCCACTGCATCGGCGTGGATCCCTACTACCTCGTCTTCAAGGCCAAGGAACTCGGCTACCACGCACAGATCATCGACAGCGGCCGCTATGTGAACGACAGCATGGGCGGATATGTGGCGAAGCAGGCGGTGAAGAAGATCATTGCTTCGGGAACCAACCCTGCGGATGCGCGCGTGCTCGTGATGGGAGCTACCTTCAAGGAGAACGTCACCGACATCCGCAACAGCAAGGTGGCTGATGTGGTGAAGGAGCTCAAGAGCTTCAGTTGCCATGTCGACGTGACCGATCCGCATGCCGATGCCGCGCAGGTGAAGCATGAGTATGGATATGATCTGGCGCCCAAAATGAAAGGTCCTTATGACGCGGTGATCGTCGCGGTGAACCACGCGGAGTATGCCGACATGGATGAAGCGTGGTTCAAGACCATGCTGAAACCGAAGGGCGTGCTGGTGGACCTGAAGGGGACGTATCGCAAGCAGATCAAGGACCTTGCGTATTGGAGCCTATAGCCGGAACGGGAAATGTCACCCAATACATGCAACCATGAGCTATGATCTAATGGTCTTTGCCCCCGAAGCTGCTCCCAAGGACAGGGAAGGCTTCTTGGCTTGGTACGAGCAGCAAGTTCAGTGGAGCGAAGGGTTGGACTACAACGATCCATCGAATACCACGGAGCCCTTGCAGAATTGGTTCTTGGCGATGATCAAGGCTTTCCCTCCCATGAATGGTCCGCTCAGATCGGACGACTTCGACGATGCACACTTGTCCGACTATGCGATCGGCAGGCATGTCATCTATACTGCTTTTGCCTGGTCATTGGTGGAGGAGGCCCACGTGACAACGCGCGAACTCGCTGCCAAGCACGGCGTGGGGTTCTTTGATGCCAGCGGTGACGGATCGATCTTCATTCCTGAGAATGGAGATTTGGTGTTGCTTGGTGCGCCCTCAGGAAACACCAGCAAGAAGAAGTCGAAGTGGAAATTCTGGTGAGATGAATGTAGAACGCACCCTCCTCATCACCGGCGGCGCCGGCTTCATCGGCAGCCATGTGGTGCGCTTATTCGTCCAGAAATACCGGCAGTACCGCATCATCAACCTCGATGCGCTGACCTACGCGGGTAACCTGGAGAACCTCCGCGATGTGCAGGACGCGTCGAACTATGCCTTCAATAAGGCCGATATCTGCGATGCTGATGCGATGGTCAAGGTCTTCTCCGAGCATGCCATCGACGGCGTGATCCACCTCGCTGCGGAAAGCCATGTGGACCGCAGCATCAGCGATCCGATGGCCTTCGTCAACACGAACGTCATTGGCACGGCGAACCTGTTGAATGCAGCGCGGGCTGTGTGGAGGGACAACATGACCGGAAAGCGCTTCTATCATGTGAGCACCGACGAGGTCTACGGATCCCTGCACGATGGCGGCTTCTTCACGGAAGAGACCTCCTACGATCCACAAAGCCCGTACAGCGCCAGCAAGGCGGCGAGCGACCACCTCGTACGCGCTTATGGCAATACCTACAAGCTTCCTTTCGTGGTGAGCAATTGCAGCAACAACTATGGCAGCCATCAATTCCCTGAGAAGTTGATCCCACTCATGATTAACAACCTGCGCCATGGTAAGCCCCTTCCTGTCTACGGCAAAGGCGAGAACGTGCGCGACTGGCTCTGGGTGGAGGACCATGCGCGCGCCATCGATGTCGTCTTCCACGCCGGCAAGGATGGCGAGACGTACAACATTGGCGGGCACAACGAATGGAAGAACATTGACCTCGTTCACGTGTTGTGTTCGATAATGGACAAGAAGTTGAACCGCAATGCCGGCGAGAGTGCCAAGCAGATCACCTACGTCACCGATCGCGCGGGGCATGACCTGCGCTATGCGATCGATGCGGGCAAGATCGAGCGCGAACTGGGCTGGAGGCCGAGCATCACCTTCGAGCAAGGGCTGGAGCAGACTGTGGACTGGTATCTGGCCAACGACCGCTGGTTGCAGGACGTGACCTCCGGCGCCTACCGCGATTACTACGACAGCCAGTACGCGAAACGCTGATGGGCGTCATCGGAAGTCTTTTTGGAAAAAGCCGCAAGGCCATGCCACCAGCGGACCTGAGTGTGCTGAAGTGCGACGTGCATTCGCATTTCATCCCAGGCATTGATGATGGCGCACCGACGATCGAGGCCAGCTTGGAACTGATCCGCGCCATGCATGATCTCGGCTATGAGAAAGTCGTGACCACTCCGCATAGCATGGCGGACGGCTACAAGAACCCGCCGGAGGTGATCTTGACCGGACTTGAGAAATTGCGTCATGCAGTGAAAGAGGAGAAGGTCAACATAAAAGTGGAAGCGGCGGCGGAATACTACTTGGACCACGAACTCTTGGAGAACGCGACCGCGCAGAAGCTGCTCACCTTCGGCACTGACATGGTGCTCTTCGAGCTGCCCTTCGTCAGCGAGCCTGCCGTGCTGATGACCGCCGTGTTCGAGATGCAGACCCAAGGCTTCCGTCCCGTGCTCGCACATCCGGAACGCTATCCTTTCTGGTACTCGGATGTAAGCGCCATGGAGAAGTTGAAGGACCGCGGCGTGCTCTTCCAGCTGAACATGATCGCGCTAATGGGCGCCTACGGCCCAGGGGCAAGGAAGCAGGCCGAGAAGATCGTCGACCTCGGCTGGTATGATCTCGTGGGCAGCGACTGCCACAGCATGAAGCACATCGAGGCAATCCAGGTCGCGCGCACCGAGCCCTACCTGCACAAGCTGATCGATGGCGGGAAGCTGTTGAATGCGGCGTTGTAGGGCCCTTGGTTCAGCTCGGTCCCATTCCGTGCCGAAAACAAATGACGATACTGAGCCACAGAAACAGCAGGCCAGCAGTGACACCAACGGAAAGTCCTAATAAAATTCGGCCAACCCACTTTACTTCCTTCAGCCTCCAGAAGAGAAGCACAGAGATAAATGGGGACAGGATCGCCAAGTACCAAAGTGCCTCACCGAGCCGATCCACCCAATCTTCCATCCTTCACGGGATATCAAGGTTTGGTGCTCAACCACTGAACAGTGGGAAGCGTGTTACGCCGCACTCGTCGCCACCTCCCGGTTCACCTTCTTGAACAGCCCTTGCAGCACATTGCCTGGGCCGCATTCCACGATGTTCGTGGCGCCGTCGGCGAGCATGTTGCGCATGATCTGCGTCCAACGCACCGGCGCGGTGAGTTGCGCGATGAGGTTCGCCTTGATGCGGGCGGGGTCCTTGCGGCCGCGAGCATCGACGTTCTGGTAGATGGGGCAGCGCGGATCCACGATGGGCGTGTAGGCGATGGCCGTGGCGAGCTCCGCGCGAGCGGGTTCCATCAGCGGACTGTGGAAGGCGCCGCCGACGGGCAGCAACAGCGCACGTTTCGCACCGGCGGCCTTCAAGGCCTCGCATGCAGCGTTCACGGCTTCCAACGAGCCGCTGATCACCAGCTGGCCCGGGCAGTTGTAGTTCGCCGGCACCACAATGCCGGAAATGGAAGCGCAGATCTCCTCCACCTTTTCATCCTCCATGCCGAGGATCGCGGCCATGGTGCCGGGTTGTGCCTCGCAGGCCTTCTGCATCGCATTGGCGCGAGCGGCCACCAGCTTCAATCCATCGCTGAACTCCATGGCTCCGGCGGCCACCAGCGCGCTGAATTCTCCGAGCGAATGCCCCGCCACCATGTCCGGTTTGAACGCATCGCCCATCGTCTTCGCCTTCACCACGCTGTGCAGGAAGATGGCGGGTTGCGTGACGTTGGTCTGCTTGAGGTCCTCCTCACTGCCGCTGAACATCACGTCGGTGATGTTGAAGCCGAGGATGTTGTTCGCGTGCTCGAAGAAGACGCGGGCGTTGGCATCGGACTCATAAAGGTCCTTGCCCATGCCGGGGAACTGGCTGCCTTGGCCGGGGAAGACGTATGCGTTCATGCGGAGGGATAAGGTTTTCAAAGATAGGATCCGCCTGCGGCGGACCTAATGCCGGTCTTTCTAAACCGCAGATGAACACCGATGGATGCAGATGGATCCAAATCAGTGCCTTGCGCCGTGTTGGATATGGCGTGGCGTTTCCGTGGCGCCCTTGCGCCGTGGCGGTGAACTTTCAGCAATTCCCCTCTTACTTCTTGTTCCCGAACAGCCGCAGCAGTGCGAGGAAGAGGTTGAGGAAATCGAGGTAGAGGCTGAGAGCGCCCATCAGGGCCATCTTCTGTGCCATCTCGGTGCCACTGATCACTGTGCCGCCCACTTGCTTCAAACGCTGCATGTCGTAAGCGGTGAGGCCGGTAAAGATCACCACGCTGAGTACGCTGATGATATAGCCCATCGTGCTGCTGTGCATGAACATGTTCACCACCATGGCGATCACGATGCCGATGAGGCCGATGAAGAGGATGCTGCCGAGTTTGGTGAGGTCCGTCTTGGTGGTATAGCCCGCGATCACCATCAGGGCGAACACCGCTGAGGTGACGAAGAAGACCGTGGCGATGGAACCGCCCGTGTAGATGAGGAAGATGTAGGAGAGGCTGGCACCGGTGAGCGCCGAGTACAATACGAAGACGCCAAGTAGCGCGGTGCCACTGAGTTTGTTCATCAGCCCGCCCATCACCAGCACCAAGGCCAACGGAGCGAAGAGCACAACCCAACCGAGAATGGTCTGCTTGCCGGTGTTGAAGTCGATGAGGTAGGACAGCATCGCCATGTCATGGCCGAGCCAATAGGCCACGCCACCGCTGAGGACCAGCGCTACGGTCATGTAGGTGAAGACCTTGCTGAGGAAGGCGCGCACGTCATCCGGGTTGGCGACAAAGCCGGGGTGAACGGCGGTGTCCGGTGCGAGGGAGGAGAGGGAGCTACGGAACATGATGTTCGGTTGGTTTTTAGTGGAGTTTCGCGGAGATGAGCTTGATGAATTCCTCGCGCGTCCGAGGGTCGTTGAGGAAGGCGCCGGTGAAGGCGGACGTGGTGGTGACGCTGTTCTGCTTCTGGATGCCGCGCATCTGCATGCACAGGTGCGAGGCTTCGATAACCACGGCAACGCCCAGCGGCTTCAGCGTGTCGTGGATGCAATCGCGGATCTCATTGGTGAGGCGCTCCTGCACCTGGAGGCGGCGCGCGAAGGCATCCACCACGCGGGGGATCTTGCTCAGGCCGACGATGCAGCCATTGGGGATGTAGGCCACGTGCGCTTTTCCGAAGAAGGGCAGCATGTGATGCTCGCAAAGGCTGTACACCTCGATGTCCTTCACCAGCACCATCTGGCTGTAGTCCTCCTTGAACATGGCGCCGCGCAGGATGGCCGCGGGGTCGAGATCGTAGCCGTGCGTGAGGTATTGCAGGCTCTTCGCCACGCGCTCCGGCGTGCGTTGCAGGCCCTCGCGCTTGGGATTCTCGCCGAGGGTTTTCAGGATATCGCCGTAGTGCGTGCTGATGCGTTTCACACTTTCCTGATCGAACTGGTCGACGCGCATGTAGCCGTCTACCGCGTGCGTTAGGCCGGTGCCGTTGGCGGAACGCGTTCCGTTCTTGCTGATCGCCTTTGCGGCGGAAGTGGTCTTCTTTGCCATGGACTATTCGCCAAAGTATTCCACGAAGTTGTTCTCCGTCTCCTGCAATTTCACCTTGTGCAAGGTGCCGCCCAGTTTTTTCACCGGGCCTTCCAGCTGCTCCCAGATCGCCACCGCCAGATTTTCCGTGGTGCTGCCGCGACCCTTCATGAAAGGCACGTCGAGGTCAATGTTGCGGTGGTCCACGAAATCGATGACGTGCTCGTGCATCAAACGGCTAAGAACGGATAAGTCGATCACGAAGCCTGTCTCCGCTTCCGGTTCGCCCGCAACTGTGACCCATAGTTCATAGTTGTGGCCATGCCAGTTGGGATTGGCGCATTTGCCGAACGTGGCGAGGTTCTTCTCCAAGCTCCATTCAGGCTTGCCAAGCTTGTGCGCGGCGCTGAAGCGTTCCCGGCGGGTGATGTGTACGATGGGCATGCGTGGTAAAGGGTCCGCAAAGGTATGAAGCGCGGTGGTCGGGCATTTCGCGGTAGGCTAAATGCTGCCTAGGTGAGGCCGCCCGCGAACGATACTTCCGAACGGAAAGGAACTACAGCTTCACCAATCGTTTGGTGATGGTGCTATTTCCGGAGACGAGCCGCAACTCATACGTGCCAGCAGGCAGGTGCTCTGTGGAATAGTGCAGGGTGCGTTCCCCCGGCGATGCCTTTTCATCCACTACGGTTTTCACCAACAGACCTTGGGCATCATATACCTGCAATTTCACCACCGCTGCGGACGCCAGGTTGAAAGTAATGTTCACCGCGTCCGCGCTCGGGTTGGGAAAGAGGGAGAAGGATGCCGCATCGGTCAACTCCGGAATGCCCACGTTCTCCGGGTCGAGCTTCACCACCCAGCAGTCACGCCCCCCGTGGTTGCCGGTGACATCGCCGTCATTGGAATCGGACCATCCGGCCATGGTGTATCCACCATCATTATCCAGTTCGATCGCCGTTCCTGAATCGTTCGCCGATCCGCCCAGGGCCTTCTGCCATACGAGTGTGCCTTCGATATTCAACCGGAAGACCCAAGCATCCCTATCCCCGTGATTGGCGGTGAGATCACCGTCCTGCGATTCTGTTTCGCCTGTGACGACATATCCGCTGTCACTGACCAGTTGGACGTTCCCCGCATAATCATCCGAGGAGCCACCAAGGCTTCGCTGCCATTGAATATTACCCATGTCATCGAGCCTCGACATCCAGAAGTCAGATCCACCGAGGTTGCCGGTGACGTCGCCGTCATTGGAATTGGAATATCCGGCCATGATATAGCCGCCATCATTGGTCTGCCGGATAGACTCAGCCACATCGGTCCCCGATCCTCCCAAGGCCCTCTGCCATTGGAGGTTCCCGGAACCATCCAGTTTGACGATCCAACAATCTGTTCCTTCTCCACCATGGTTACCCGAGACATCCCCATCGTTGGAACCGGTCTCGCCGGCCATGATATACCCGTCATCGCTGGTCTGTTGGATGGAATAGGCTGCATCATAATCGGATCCTCCCAAGCATTTTTGCCATTGTAGATCTCCATCAATACCCAGCTTCAAGACCCATGCGTCGGGGCCACCGTGGTTGCCCGATACATCACCATCAACGGACCGTGACAATCCGGCAACTATATAGCCCCCGTCACTTGTCTGTTGAATGGCAGAACCATCATCACTATCAGCCCCGCCGTAGGTCTCCTCCCAAACCACCGTTCCATCCGGATCCAGCTTGACGACCCAGACATCCGTCCCACCATGGCCTCCCGTCACATCACCGTCCGTGGAAGGAGAACTGCCTGTCAGGACATATCCGCCATCAGTGGTCTGCTGTACCGAGCGGGCAAGATCGGAGTCCGATCCGCCCAAGGTCTTCTGCCATTGGATCACGCCATCGGCATCCAGTTTTACCACCCAGAAGTCGTTTCCCCCGTGGTTGCCTGAGACATCACCGTTGTTGGATTGGGTAACTCCTGCCAAGATGTAGCCACCATCGCTGGTGCGCTGGATGGAGGAGGCTGCGTCAAGGTTTGACCCGCCCAAGGTGTGTTGCCATTGGATGTCGGGTGCGCTCTGCGAGTAAGCAGTAAGGGTGAGGATGGTGGGAGCAAGGAGTATCAGTGATCGCTGCATGCTTTCGTGATATTGGGGATCGTTCAGTTTGATCCGAGGGTTAAGTCCGTGACCATGGCAAACACTTGAAGGAGTTATCCAACAGACGATCCGACTAGTTTACAAAACTCAGTTTAGACGTGGGCGCATTCATTTGATAACCGGAGTGGTCCGTTTGATATCTGGTCGTTCAGGTTCATGCCGAACGGTGCCGCCCGCGCGCGGTACTTTTGCGCCATGATCGTCGTCACGGGTGCAGCAGGCTTCATTGGTAGTCGCCTGCTTGTGGAATTGCAGGAGCGCGGCTATGCCGATCTGGTCGCGGTGGATGATTTTTCGCATCCGGAGAAGGCCGGCAATTTGGATGGGGTGAAGCTCACTGCCCGCGTGGAACGTTCCGAGTTCCCGGCGTGGATCGATGCCAACGAGCACTTCATCCAGTTCATCTTCCACCTCGGTGCGCGAACGGATACCACCGAGTTCGACAAGGCGATCTTCGATGAACTCAACGTGCGCTCCAGCCAAGAGGTGTGGGAGCGCTGCGCGAAGTATGCGATCCCGCTTGTGTATGCTTCCTCCGCCGCGACGTACGGCGATGGCGCCTTGGGCTATGGCGATACCGACGACACGCTCTCCTACAAACTGAAGCCTCTCAATCCCTACGGCGAGAGCAAGAACGATTTTGACAAGTGGGCCTTGAAGCAAGAAGCGAAGCCCTACTTCTGGGCCGGCCTGAAGTTCTTCAACGTCTACGGACCGCACGAAGGCCACAAGGGGCGCATGGCTTCGGTGGTCTATCACGCGTTCAACCAGATCACCGCGTCCGGCCGCATGAAGCTCTTCCGCAGCCACCGCCCCGACTACACCGACGGCGGGCAGCTGCGCGATTTCGTCTATGTGAAGGACCTCTGCGACGTGTGCATCTTCCTGATGGAGCACCGCAAAAACTCCGGGATCTACAACCTCGGTAGCGGCACGGCGCGCACTTTCCTCGATCTCGCACGCGGCGTCTTCACCGCCATGGGAAAGCCGGAGCACATTGAATTCATCGATACGCCGATCGACATCCGCGACAAGTATCAATACTTCACGGAAGCCCCGATGGAGAAGCTGCGGAGCATCGGCTATGCCAAGCGTTTCCACACGTTGGAAGAAGGCATTGATGATTACGTGAAGGGGTTTCTGCTGAAGGGCTAGTTGTCAGTTCGCAGTTCTCAGTTGTCAGTTGTCAGTTTTCAGTTGTCAGGCGGGGCGCCGGAGAACGGTCGGCAGCCGGACAACTGACAACTGCCCACTAGCAACTCCTGTCCCGCAACTCCATCAACCTCTCCCGCACCCGCAACAGCTTGGTGCGCACCTCGTCCAGAGGTACTGTTGGAATTGGTTCTTCCTCAACTGGCCCGGGATTTTTCAACTGTCCCTTCGCACCTTGGATGGTGAAGCCGCGCTCCTTCAGCAGGTGCTGGATGCCGCGGATCGTGGCGATGTCGTCCTTCGTGTAAAGCCGGTCGCCCTTGTTGGTGCGCTTGGGCCGCAGCGAGCCGAACTCCTTCTCCCAGTATCGCAGCACGGAGCTGTTCACGCCGAGTTCGTCCGCCACCTCGCCAATGGACCAGTACATGCGTTCGATGGTCTTCGGCTTCAATGGCATGTCCGCGAAATTAAGAGCCTGTTCAGGATCTCTTGCATGATGGGCCCCGAGACTATTTTTTGACCAGGGTTTGCGGGAAAAATTTCGCGTAGTGGTGGCTACGAGAAAATTTTCCCGTGAAGCATGGGCGGAAAAGAGGCCGGGGGGCGCATGCGAAGTGATCTTGAACAAGCTCTATCGATCAGTCCAGCGATTGGCCCGCATTGCCCGCGATCTCCACCATGCGGGCGTATTCCTCCGGCGTGAGGCTGTTGAAGAGGAAGTTGGCCGGGTTCACGGGCGAGCCGTCCTTATGCACCTCATAGTGCAGGTGCGGCCCGGTGCTCAGGCCCGTGCTGCCCACCTCGCCGATGACGTCGCCGCGCTTCACATGCTGGCCTTGGCGTACATCCACCTTGGACATGTGGCCGTAGACCGTTTCGTAACCGAAGCCGTGGTCGAGGATCACGTGGATGCCGAAGCCGCTGGTGTTGTAGCCCGCGAATTCCACGGTGCCGTCGCCGGTGGCATGGATCTCCGTGCCGGTGGGGCTGGCAAAGTCGAGGCCCATGTGCGGCCGCTCGATCTTGTAGATGGGGTGTACCCGCATGCCGAAGCCGGACGCGATCCGGGTTTGGTCCTGCGGGATCGGCTCCACCGACGGGATGCTGGCGAGCAACTCCTGCTTGCGCATCACCAGCTTGCCCACCTCGGTGAGCGAGGTGCTTTGCACCACCATTTCCTTGGCGATCTTGTCGAGCCGCTTCCGCGTGCCGATCACCAGGTCGCTGTTGGCGAAGCCTGCGAGGTCCTTATAGCGGTTCACTCCGCCGATACCGGCCATGCGGATCGTGGAAGGGATGGGGTCCGCCTCGAAGATCACGCGGTACACGTTGTCATCGCGGCGCTCCAGGTCGCCCAGCACGTCCTGCATGTCGCCGAGCTGCTTGTTGATCAGCTCATACTCCACCATCAACTGCTGGTTCTCGCGGCGCAGTGTGGCCTCCTTGGGCGAGTCGATGAACTGGAAGGCGAGAAAGATGCCCACCACGCCCAGCAGCAGACCGGGCGCTAGGACCAACGCACCGCGCTTCACCTTCTGCCAGCCGCTGGAACGGATGCGCTCGAAGTTGAGCGTGTTCGGGTTGAAGCGGTACTTGTGCTCGGCCATGAAGGGGTGCAAAAGTAAAGTCCGTGGTGTACGCTCTCCCGTGGAACTTGTTGTCGCCGGCGCAGGGCCATGGCAAGCACGGCTAAATTCGCGGCAACTTCCGGTTCGCGGCCTTATCACCTATCACCGGCCACCTTTCACCATAACTCTGTTCCCGTGACCCCCACTTCCCGCCAGATCCGCCAAGCCTTCCTCGACCATTTCGCCGCGCGCGGCCATGTCATCGTGCCCAGTGCGCCGATGGTGGTGAAGGACGACCCCACGCTGATGTTCATCAACGCCGGGATGAATCCGTTCAAGGACCTCTTCCTGGGCAATCGGCCGGCGCCGCATCCGCGCGTGGCGGACACGCAGAAATGCCTGCGGGTTTCAGGCAAGCACAACGACCTCGAGGAGGTAGGCATCGACACCTACCACCACACGATGTTCGAGATGCTCGGCAACTGGAGTTTTGGGGACTACTTCAAGAAGGAGGCGATCCAATGGGCGTGGGAACTGCTGGTAGACACCTATAAGATCGATACGGAGAAACTCTACGTCACCTACTTCGGCGGTGATGCGAAGGATGGCCTGGATGCTGACGAGGAAACGCGGGAACTCTGGCTGAACTACCTGCCGACGGAACGCGTGTTGCCCTTCGGAAAGAAGGACAACTTCTGGGAGATGGGCGAGACCGGCCCCTGCGGCCCTTGCACGGAGATCCATGTGGACGTGCGTTCCGCGGAAGAGAAGGCCAAGAAGCCCGGCAAGGACCTCGTGAACAACGATCATCCGCAAGTGATCGAGATCTGGAACAACGTCTTCATGCAATATGAGCGCCGCGCGGACAGCTCGCTGCATCCGTTGCCCGCGCGGCATGTGGACACCGGCATGGGCTTCGAGCGGCTGTGCATGGTGCTGCAAGGCAAGCAGAGCAATTACGATACGGATGTCTTCCAGCCGTTGATCCAGGCGTTGGCGAAGAGCTGCGGGATCAAGTACGGCGCGGTGGAGAAAAGCGATATCGCGATGCGCGTGATCGCCGACCACCTGCGTGCCATCAGCTTCGCCATCGCGGACGGGCAGCTCCCGAGCAACACGGGCGCGGGCTATGTCATCCGCCGGATCCTGCGGCGCGCCGTGCGTTACGGTTACAGTTTCCTTGGTTTGAACGAGCCCTTCATCCACGGTCTGGTGGCCACGCTGGCGGATCAGATGGGCAGCCAATTCCCGGAGCTACGGAAACAGCAGAGCATTATCACGAATGTGATCTTGGAAGAGGAGAAGTCCTTTCTGCGGACGCTGGAACAAGGGACAAAGCGCCTTGAGCAACTGGTGCAGGAAAGCAAAGGCGAACTCCCGGGCGACAAGGCCTTCGAGCTGTTCGACACCTTCGGATTCCCGATCGACCTTACGCAGTTGATGGCCCGCGAGCAAGGGCGCGGCGTGGACATGAAGGGCTTCGATGCGGAGCTGAAGAAGCAGAAGGACCGAAGCCGCGCCGCCACGGCGATCACCACTGGGGATTGGCAGGAACTGGCCCAGGGCAGCACGGAATTCGTCGGATACGACACGCTCTCCTCGCCCGCGCGGATCCTGCGTTACCGCCAAGTGAAGGACAAGGCCGGTGACCGTTTCCAGATCGTACTGGACCGCACGCCCTTCTATGCGGAAGGCGGTGGCCAGGTCGGCGACCAAGGCTGGCTGGTGAACGGCGATGACAAGGTGGAAGTGGTGGACACGAAGCGCGAGAACAACCTCATCGTCCATTTCACGAAGACCTTGCCGAAGGACGTCCACGCAAACTTCACTGCGCTGGTGGATGCGCATCGCCGCGCCCTGACGCAACGCAACCACACGGGCACGCACCTGCTGCATCACGCGTTGCGCAAGGTGCTCGGTACACACGTGGAACAGAAGGGATCGCTGGTCGCGCCGGACCGCTTGCGTTTCGACATCAGCCATTTTGCCAAGATCACAACGGAGGAACTGGCACGGATCGAACAGGAGACGAACGCCATGGTACGCGCGGACCTCGCGTTGGAGGAACGCCGCGAAACGCCGATCAAGGAAGCGTTGGACATGGGCGCGATGGCGCTCTTCGGGGAGAAGTACGGCGACAAGGTGCGCGTCATCAAATTCGGCGAAAGCGTGGAATTGTGCGGTGGAACGCATGTGCCGCGCACGGGTGAGATCGGTACGCTGCGCATCGTTTCCGAGGGTGCGTTGGCCGCGGGGATCCGGCGCATCGAGGCCATCACCAGCGAGGCGTCGCAACAATATGTGGAAGAGCGCTTGGCCCGTTTGGAGGAGGTGAATGCGCTGCTCAAGCATCCGGCCGACCCGATCACGGCGCTGAAACAACTGATCGCGCAGAACGCCGATCTTGCCAAGGAAGTCGAAAAGGCTGGACACGAGCGCGTGGCCCGCTTGCAGGAACGTCTGATGGCCAAAGCGGTTCAGAAGCCCGGCGGCAGTTTGGTGGCTGAAGAAGTGGACCTGGACGCCAACTTGATGCGGGAGCTCGCTTTCCGACTAAAAGACCATCACAAGGACCTTTTGCTGGTGCTTGGCGCGAAACACGATGGCAAGGCCTTACTCGCTGTGATGGTGGGCTCGGACCTGCTGGCCAAAGGCATGAAGGCCACTGACCTCATCAAGTCCTTGGCAGCGGAGATCAAGGGTGGTGGCGGCGGTCAGCCGTTCTTCGCGACAGCAGGGGGGAAGGATCCAGAGGGTCTTCCTCGCGCATTGGCCAAGGCCAAGGAGCTGTTAGGCTAAGCTGGCGTGGTGCTTTGCACCGTGGTCCGTGGGGATGTGCTTCCCATACACCGGGCCCATGTAGCGCGTGTCGTAGCTCATGCCCAGGTTGAAGATGTAGATGCCGTTGAAGATGATCACCAGCACATAATCGAGCATGGTGCGCTTTCCGAAGCTCTGGCACAGCTCGATCCACACCTTGGGGATCATGTAGAACTGGCCGAAGATGGGGATCAGGAACAGCCACATGTGGCTCGCAGGGCGACCAACGATGCGGAGGAAGACAATGAAGTTCCAGAAAGGGACCAAGGCGGCCACACCGGGTTGCCCGGCCCGCTCGTAGAGCCGCCATTGTGCCACCACGGAGAGCAGCACGATGAAGCCCAGCACGAAGTACATGCTGTCCCCGAAATGGTCGTACAGGATGGCGTAAAAGTGGTTCAGGGATTCCATGGCCTTGTGGGTTTCGCGGTCTGCTGGCGGTCAGGCTGCCGGTTGACACTTAGACGACCGAAATTGCAGGAGGTTGCCTTCCATTCAGGACCGCGTTTGTTCGGCTTGTGAACCGGGGCCTGTTGATCGCCCTCCGAACAGCCTATGCGCCCGCGAAGCGCTTCACGTCCGCATCACTGATCTCCGGCCCGCCCAGGATCACCAGTCGTTCGATCACGTTGCGCAATTCCCGCACATTGCCTGTCCACGGCAATTTCTGCAGTTCCTTCACTGCTTTAGGGGAGATCTTCCGCAGCGGACCGCCCTGTTCACTGCAGATCTGCGCGATGAAGTGCTCGACCAGTTCGGGAATGTCCTCCGCGCGCTCCGCCAGGTTGGGCACATGGATGGGGATCACGCTAAGGCGGTGGAAGAGGTCCTCCCGGAAGCGCCCTTCCGCGATCTCCTTACGCAGGTCCTTATTGGTGGCGGCAAGTACGCGCGGGTCCACCTTGATCTCCTTGTCGCCGCCCACGCGGGTGATGCGGTTTTCCTGGAGGGCCCGAAGCACCTTGGCCTGGGCTGCAAGGCTCATGTCGCCGATCTCGTCCAGGAAGAGCGTTCCGCCGTCGGCCAACTCGAATTTTCCCTTGCGCTGGGCCACGGCACTGGTAAAGGCGCCCTTCTCATGGCCGAAGAGTTCGCTCTCGATCAGTTCCCCCGGTATCGCGGCGCAGTTCACTTCGATGAAGGGGCCGGCCTTGCGGTTGCTCTTCTCGTGGAGCATGCGCGCCACACCTTCCTTGCCAGCGCCGTTGCCGCCGGTGATCAGCACGCGTGCATCGCTCAGTGCCACCTTCTCCACCATCTCGCGGATGTCCTCCATGGCCTGGCTGGAGCCGACCATCCTGCTTTCGGCCTTGCCCTTCTGCACCTTTTGGCGGAGGGTCTTCGTCTCTTGGACCAGTGAGCCGCGGTCCAAAGCGTTCCGCAAGGTCACCAAGATCCGGTTGAGGTCGGGCGGTTTCTGGATGAAGTCGAACGCCCCCTTCTTGATCGCCTCCACGGCGGTATCGATAGTGCCGTGGCCGCTGATCATCACCACAGGGATGGAATCGTCGTGCGCCATCAGCTTTTCCAGCACTTCCATGCCGTCCATCTTGGGCATCTTGATGTCGCAGAGCACCACATCGAAGCCGCCCTTCTTCGCTTTCTCAAGTCCGGAAGCACCGTCCTCGGCCTCTTCCACCTTGTGCTTCTCATGCTCCAGGATATCGCGGATCGCATTGCGGATCGCCTTTTCGTCGTCGATGATGAGGATCTTGGCCATGTTAATTCGTGATCATGTTATCGGGCATGATGTGATGCGTCAAAGATGGGCACCGCTGCGAAGCTCGCATTGGACAGGCGTTGGTCAGCCACCAAAAAGGAAAGGCCGGTCGGGAACCGACCGGCCTTTCCGCCTTGTATGGGTGTTGTTTACTTAGCTGGCGTGGCCGTCTTGGTCTTGGCAGCAGCGTCAGCGTGGGTCTTGGAATGGCTGGCGGAATGATGGCCTTCGTTCTTGGCATGCGACTTCGATTCCGTCGTTTTGTGCTCAGCCTTCGGTGTTGCGGTCTTCTCCGGTGTCGCGGTCTTCTCGGTGGTCACGGTCTTGTGCGTGGTCGTGGGTTGTGCCTTGGGCGTGCTTGGCGTTTGAGCCGTGGCGGCCGTGGCGGTAAGCAAGGAGGCTCCAATAACGGTGGCGATCAACAGGGTCTTCATTTTTGGTGCGGTTTTTTAGTGGCCCGGCAAAACGCAGGTGCCTTTTCGCGCCGAAATCTTCCGACGACTCCATTCTGCCTATTCATTCAATGCAACATTTAACACCGATCGTTAGATCCCGTTCGATCCCGGTATCAAGAAGCGGGTCTTGTGTTTCGGTTAGTTTAGCGCCGAACCGACCGACCACCATGAGCAGACACGACACCAGGAAACCGATGAGCGTATTGCTCGCGGAAGCGGAAGATGAAGGCCAAGGAACCTTGGTGAGGAGACTTGGCGCGGTGAGTTTGGTGGCATTGGGCATCGGGGCGATCATCGGTGCGGGACTCTTCTCACTCACCGGTGTGGTGGCGGGCCAGCACGCCGGGCCTGCGGTGGTCCTGTCCTTCGTGATCAGTGCCATCGGCTGTGCCTTCGCAGGCCTCTGCTACGCTGAATTCGCGAGTATCATTCCTATTGCAGGCAGCGCGTATACCTACAGCTTCGCCACCATGGGACGCATCTGGGCGTGGGTCATCGGCTGGGACCTCGTGCTGGAGTATGCCGTGGGCGCCGCCATGGTCTCCATTTCCTGGAGCCAGTATCTGAACAAGCTGCTGATGATGCATCACATGCACATCCCCACCTACTTGATGGGCGGGCCATTCGAAGGCGGCTGGTTCAATTTGCCCGCAGTGATCATCGTGGCCTTGATGTCCTTACTGCTCGCCCGAGGCACCCGGGAAAGTGCCGGGGTGAATTCCATCATCGTCATCCTCAAGGTCTCCGTGGTGCTGGTATTCATTGTACTGGGCTGGTCCTACATCGATCCGGCGAACCTGACGCCGTTCATCCCGACCAACACCGGGGTCTTCGGCTCTTTCGGCTGGAGCGGCGTGCTGCGCGGGGCGGGCATCATTTTCTTCGCCTACATCGGCTTCGATGCCGTGAGCACCGCTGCACAGGAGACGAAGAACCCCAAGCGCAACATGCCCATTGGGATCCTGGGTTCGTTGGCGATCTGTGCCGTGCTCTACGTGTTGTTCGGCCACGTGATGACCGGCTTGGCCCACTATACCGAATTCGGCACCGGCCACGATGATCTGGCGCCCGTCGCCACCGCCATCGACCACACGCCGTACATCTGGCTGCAACAAGGTGTGATCCTCGCGATCCTCGCAGGCTATTCCTCCGTTATCCTTGTGATGCTGCTGGGGCAGAGCAGGGTCTTCTATAGCATGAGCCATGATGGACTCTTGCCGAAAGTGTTCTCGGACGTGCATCCCAAGTACCGCACTCCATTCAAGAGCAACATGTTCTTCCTGGTCTTCGTGGGTCTCTTCGCCGCTTTCGTTCCCGGAAGAGTGGTGGGGGAGATGACGAGCATCGGCACGCTCCTCGCGTTCATCCTGGTCAGTATCGGGGTGCTCATCATTCGCAAGAAGATGCCCGATGCTCCCCGTGGGTTCCGGACACCGTGGGTTCCGTTGGTGCCGATACTTGGCGTGGTCGTCTGCGGCGCCATGATGATCGCGCTGCCGTGGGATACCTGGTTGCGCCTGGTGGTGTGGCTGGCCATCGGCATGGTGGTGTACTTCCGCTACAGCGTGAAGCATAGCAAATACTGAGCGTGCCACTGAGGATCTTCTGTGACATCCGGATCTTGAAAAGATGTCAAATGGGGAATTCGCCTTTTTGCGGATGCCGATATTTGGCCGATCAACATCATAAACAATGAAAGCACGCTTACTCTTTTTCTGCGCCACCGGCGCATTGACCTTCGCACCGGCCCTGGCCCAGATCCCTAATGGGGGCTTCGAGAATTGGACCTCCGTTGGCACCTATCAGGATCCCGACAATTGGATCACGCTGAACAGTGCGACTGCGGGCGCCGGTGTTTTATCCTGTGAGGAAGGGATGCCCGGAGCCGTGGGAAATGCATTCGTCAAGGTGACCTCCCGGCAAATGGTGCCAGGCCAACCCGCAAGCACTGTTCCTGGTATCCTTATTTCAGGCGACGCTGCAACGGGCAATGGTGGTTTCCCTTATACGGAACGTCCGGACGCGTTGAACGGAAGCTGTCAATATGGGATCCAGGCCAATGACGCGGGCAGCATCCTTGTGCTGTTCAGCAAATGGAACGCGGAAACACAGAACTCGGATCCGGTCGGCACTGCCACCATGCCTATCACGGGTTCCTTGACTAGCTGGCAAACGTTCAGCATTCCCATCACCTATGTCAGCGCGTTGGACCCCGACTCGGCCGCCATTGTCATCTTTTCCAGCGCCGGTCAGGCCGTTGACGGTAGCTACGTCTGGTTGGACAACCTCACCTTCGGCTCCGCCACTACGGGTATCCATGAGGCTGAACTGGCCGACGGACTGAAGTTGTACCCATCGCCAACGGCTGATGTGTTGCACCTGTCGGGCGACCAGCCTATCGTCGAAGTGACCATGATGGACATGACGGGACGCACGGTTCTGGACAAGGTCGTCGCAGGTCAGGACCTGACATTCGATGTCGCCGACCTGCACGCCGGTCGCTACCTCGCGCAAGTGCGCATGGCGGATGGCAAGCGCTTGGTGCGTTCCTTCGTGAAGCGCTGATAGACCGGTGTTTTTCAGTGAAAGGGTCGCTTGGGCGACCCTTTCTTTTTGAATGGAGGCCGAGAGTGGTGCTAGGCATTTCATGTTAGCACATGCCGGGCGATCGGGGTTAAGTATTCTAAATGGATCCGGGCCTTGCCAGTAGCCATTGACCTTCGGGGAAAGTTGATCAAGACGATGAAAACACACGTACTCCTCCTCAGTGCATTGGGTCTATTCCCGGTATCCACAATGCTGGCCCAGATACCCAACGGCGGTTTTGAGAATTGGACCACCGTGGATGGTCATCTGGATCCGGATGATTGGATCACGACGAATGATGCCACCGCGCCGTTCGGAGTGATCTCGTGCGAGCAGGGCACGCCAGGAGCGGTCGGTACTGCGTACGCGAAGATCACTTCCCATCTGTTTCCTGGAACACCCAATGTCATTCCCGGTTTCCTCAGTGTGGGGGATTTGGATGCCGAAACAGCGGGCTTCCCTTATACTGAACGCCCCGCCGCACTGAACGGGAGTATCCAGTATGCCATTCAGCCCGGTGATCAAGGGACCATTACGGTCGGCTTCATTCTCAATGGCGCTGCGATCGGTGCTGCGATCCTCTACCTGAACGGTACGCAGAGCGGCTGGACAAGCTTCAGCATGCCGATCAATTACGACGATGGGACAACGCACCCGGATTCCGCCTACATCAACATCTCTTCCAGCGGATCGCCCGGAATGGACGGCAGCACCGTATCCGTGGACAACCTCACGTTCGGCAGTGTGTCTGGGATCCAGGAAATGCAGGAGCCGGTCGAGCTTCACATCTTTCCGACCGTGACCTCGGATGTGCTGAACATAGTGGCCGGGCAGCCATTGGCCCATGTGGATATCCTCGATATGACAGGGCGGGCCTTGATGGATCAGGGAACGAACGCGGAGAACATCACCATGAATGTGTCCGACCTCAACACCGGACGGTACTTGGTGCAGGTCTATCTGGCGGATGGTCGGCGCTTGGTGCGCTCCTTTGTGAAGCAGTGATCAGAACCGGACATTGCAGGGGCCGCTCTTCGAGCGAAAGGCGGTCCTTTTGCATTTTGGATCAAACCAGCATCCGGGAGGCCGCTCCTTCCTTCAGGGAATATCGGCTCCAACGGAGTTCCGTGATGCCGTGCAACAGCACGCGTTCAATGAGCATCAGCGCGGGAATGATGGTGTCCGCACGGAAATCGGGTAGACCGTTCACTGCCAGGCGTTCGGTCCGGGTCATGGCAAAGAGTTCATCCTTCACCGCATCGAACTCCGCACTGTTGAATTGAAGCGTGGCGTCGTCGTCATCCACGGTTGTGCCTCGGTGCGCAGCGATCATCGTGGCCAGCGAATCGAAGGAACCAGCGGAACCCACGAGAGTTGTTGGCCAATGCCTGTCCACCACTGACCAGAGGGCTTCCAGTTGGGCATCGATGTGTTGTGCCATGCGCAGTTGCGTTTCCATGCCCATGGGGTCGATGGCCGGGAAGCGTTCGAGCAGGCGTGTGGTGCCAAGTTCGAAACTATGCTTCCACATCAGCGAGCGATCAGTGGCCAGAATGAACTCTGTGCTTCCTCCGCCGATGTCCATCACCAGCATCGGCTTGCTTCCGAAGGCCACCGCTTGACGCACGCCGTCGAGCACGAGTGCGGCCTCCTCTTCGCCTCGAATGATGGTGATGTCGATGCCGATATCCTCCTTGGCACGGCGGATAAAATCTCCACCATTGCGCGAACTGCGCAGGGCCGAGGTACCAAAGCCTTGGATGCGCTCCGCACCTAATGCCAGCGCCTCGGCGTGCATTTTCTTCAATGCTTCAAGGCCCCGCGAAAAGGCGTCCTCCGCGATCACGCCCTTCTCGATCCCACCTCTTCCAAGGTTCACCGGTACCTCTTCCTTATGGTGAATACACATCGGTCCATCCGGAGAGCGCGAAGCAACCAACAGCTTGAACGTGTTGGTCCCGAGATCTATTACCGCAAGCTTCATGGGTGCAGTCTTGAGTCTGCGAGTCGTGAGTCGTGAGCCGGACTCAAGACCCTCGACTCACGGACTCAAGACTCGAATTCATCCGCGATAAAACAACCACTTCCCCAGCTCCTTCCACGAAACCTTCTTGCCGTACATGAGGATGCCGGTGCGATAGATGCGGCCTGCGAGCCATGTGGTGAAGATGAACGTGGCGATCAGCAGACCCATGCTCAGGGCGAGTTCCCCTGGATGGTCGAAGGCATTGCCTGTCGCGATGCGCACCATCATCACCACCGGTGAGGTGAGGGGGATGATCGAGCACCAGAAGACCGCAGGACCGTCCGGATTGTACACGGCGGTCTGCGCGATGGAGATGGCGATGATCATCGGGATGGTGATGGGAAGCATGAACTGCTGCGTGTCCGTCTCCGCGTCCACCGCCGAGCCCACCGCCGCGAAGAGAGAGCTGTAGAGCAGGTAGCCACCGAGGAAGTAGAAGAGGAAGAGCACAAGGATCCGGACGATCGGCAGATCATGCCAGATGTCCATTATCGTACTGAGCTGTTTGTTGGTATCGTCGTCATGCTGAACCGTTGTGCTTTGCGCGAATTGGGCCTCAATCTGCGTGCTCATCTGCGGTGCTGCTGCTTGCTGAACGGCTGAGGCACTGATGTGGTCCTTCGCGAAGCTGAGGCCGACGCCGCCAAGGATAAGGGAGATGAATATCCAGAGCAGGAACTGCGTGAGGCCCACCATGGCCACGCCGATGATCTTGCCCATCATCAGTTGGAACGGCTTCACCGAGCTGATCAACACTTCCACGATGCGGTTCTGCTTTTCCTCCATCACCCCGCGCATCACCTGCACGCCGTACATGAAGATGAAGAAGAAGATGATGTAGCCGAAGGCGAAGCCGATGCCGGCCTTGATCTGGTCGTAGGATTGTTTGCCTTGCTTGTCGATGTCGAAGAGCTGCACCTTCAAGGCGGTCTTGATCCGTTGGTAGACCTCGGGGTCCACGTTGTTCACGCGCAGCTTCTCCTTCTCCAGCACCTTTTCTATCTGCGTTGAGAGGTAGTTCTGCACGGTCTGGCTGGGCAGGTCCTTGTAGAAGACCTGGATGGTGTTGTTCTCCAGGATCATCGGATTCACCTCCACCATCGCGCTGTACGGGCTGGTCTTGAAGACGGAGTCCGACATGTCGCTCGGCTCGTAGAAGAACTTGATGTCGTCGCTCTGCTGCAGTTTGTTGGTGAGCACTTGCGCCTTATCGATCACCACGATATTCTGGATGCCGCTCTCCTGCATACCGAGATAGACGATCAGGGAGATGCCGCCCACCAGCAGCAGCGGCCCCACGAGGGTCATGATAAGGAAGCTCTTCTTGCGCACGCGGGTGATGAACTCCCGCCAGATGATGAGACCGATCTTGCCCATGGTTCAGGAAGCGTTGCGTTGTGTTGCGTTGCGCATCATTCGGTCATTCCAGTGTTTACCTGTGCGGGTTCTTCCTCGCTCACCGCACGGATGAAGATGGCGTGCATGCTGGGCACTTCCTCCTGCACACCAAGGATCTGCGCCACGGGCAGCGTGGCCTTGAGCATATCATTCAAGGTGGCATTGTGGAGCAGCTTCACGCGGGCGTTGCAGTAGGTGCCGTCCACTTTCGGGTCCATCATTTCGCCGTGATAGGCCAAGGCATTGGCGAAGGCCACCGGTGAACCTTGGAACTCCACCTTGTAGGTCGAATCGCTGTATTGCTTGCGGATATCCTTCACCGCGCCGTGCAGCACCACCTTGCTCTGGTCGATCAGGGCGATGTGGTCGCAGAGTTCCTCCACGCTGCCCATGTTGTGCGTGCTCAGCATCACGGTGACGCCCTCGGACGCCATACGCAGGATCTCCGTGCGGATCAATTCCGCGTTGATGGGATCGAAACCGCTGAAGGGCTCATCGAGGATCACCAGTTGCGGGCCGTGCAGCACGGTGGTGATGAACTGCACCTTTTGCGCCATGCCCTTGCTCAGTTCTTCCACCTTCTTGTTCCACCAGCCGGACATCTCCCAGCGGGCGAACCATTCCTTCAGTTTTTGGGTGGCGTCCTGCTTGTCCATCCCTTTGAGGCGCGCCAGATACAGTGCCTGTTCGCCCACCTTCATTTTCTTGTAGAGGCCACGCTCTTCCGGCAGGTAGCCCAAGGTGGCCACATCGGCCTCGATCATCAGCTTGCCATTGAGCAGCACGCGCCCGCTATCCGGCCCTGTGATGCGGGTGACGATGCGGATGAGCGTGGTCTTTCCCGCGCCATTGGGACCGAGGAGGCCGAAGACCTTGCCCTGTGGTACCTCCATGCTCACACCGTCCAGTGCAAGATGGTCGCCGTAGCGCTTCACGATGTTCTCCAATACCAGCATGGTCGATGGTGCGGTCAGGTTCTATCCGGACCGGGGCGAAGGTAGAAGCGGTGAAGGATGACCACGCTCCGTTCATACAGGGCATGCACCGCTGAAAAAGCGGACGCGCCATGCATGTCGGATATCCGGTTTGCTTACGCGTAGATCTCGCGACGGCCCACCATGCGCTGCTTGGCGCTGTCCCACACCTTGAGACGGAGGCACTTCAGCACATCCCAAGGAAGCAGGCTGGTGGTCTTGGCCAAGCGCAGTTCGGGGATGGCCTTGTATACCTCCGGCAGGCGATAGAAGGGGATGCGCGGATTGAGGTGGTGGATGTGGTGGTAGCCGATGTTGGCCAGGAACCAGCGCATCACCCAGCTCATGCGCATGTGGCTGCTGCTGGAGAGCGCCGCGTCGTGGTAGGTCCAACCATCCTTCTCAGCGAACTTCACATCCGGAAAATTGTGCTGTGCATAGAAGAGGTAAGAGCCCAGGCCGAGGCTCACAAAGAAGGGGACGAAGAAGCCGAAGACCAAGCCTGCCCAGCCTGAAAGCAGGAAGATGCCCGTGCCGATGGCGATGTGGAAGACCAAGGCCACGATGCTGTCCCAATGCTTGCCGGTGTTGCTCACCAAGGAGCGGATGCACATGCCATAGAGGAACATGAAGATGTAGCCCATGCCAATGGTGATCGGGTGGCGGATGAACATGTATACCGTACGCTCCCCTCGTGGCGAAGCGAGATATTTTTCCTTGGTAACGATGGGGAAGGAGCCGATGCTGCTGGTGTAAAGCTTGCTGTTGTGCGCGTGGTGATAGTTGTGGCTGCGCTCCCAGATGCTCACCGGGGCCAGCATGTACCAGCCGAATACGGTGAAGAGACCGCGTGCGGCCTTCGAATGTTGCAGGATGCTCTGATGCAGGTAGTCGTGGTAGATCACGAACATGCGGCCCAGCGTTAGCGCCACAAGCAGTCCGCAGATCACCTTGGCCCAGATGGGGTTCACCAGGAACACACCGGTATAGCCGGCGGCGAGCACCACCAGCGTGATAATGACGTGCCACCAACTGCGTCCACGGTACTCGGTGGCGAATTTGCGCGTGGCCAGGATGAGGTCTTTGCCTTGAAGCATGATCACAAAGTTAACGTTGGTGGACGTCTTTCCGGGCGGTGAAGTTATCAGGTGCCTTGTGCTTCCAACGCCGATGGGTCCAAAGCCAAATGGAAGGCCTGTGGCGGATGTCCGCCTCCAAGCGCTCGGTGTGCAATTCGGAGATCATTCCTTCCGCCGTGTTCTTCGGGTCGGGGACCAGGTCCTCGAAGCGCATCACATAGTGTCCGCGACGGGGGCGGTCGATCCCGAGATAGACCACCGGCCGGTCCAGTTTCCGCGCGATGGTCTCAGTACCCCAGAACACAGGCGTGGCCTGATGCAGGAAGGTGGTCCAGTAGGCATGCTGTGGAGATGGCGTCTGGTCCGCGATGAAGGCCGTTGCGGTCACCTTGTCGCGATCGCGAAGCATGCACTTCACCGTCTCCTTCATCGGATAGAGGCCATTGCCGAGTCGGGTGCGCATGCGGATCATCAGCGCATCGAAATGCTTTTCCTGCAACGGATGGTAGATGACGTTCAACTTGTGGAAGGGTAGTTGACTGAAGCGCGCACCGCCCAGTTCCCAATTCCCCCAATGGCCCATCACAAGGATGATGCTCGTTCCCGCATCGAAGTATTTCCGCAGGACCTCTGTGCCTTCAACCTTCACGCATTGTTCCACTTCAGCCGGTGTGATCGTCAATGTCTTCACCGTTTCCAGCACCAGGTCGCAGAACCAGCGATAGAAGTCGTATTCGATCAGCCGCAGTTCGGCATCACTCTTTTCGGGAAAGCTATTGCGCAGGTTCATGCGGACCACCTTCCTGCGGTAGCCGAACACGTGGAAGATCAGGACGAAGACCACATCGCTCAATAGGTAGAGCGCGCGGAAAGGCAACCACGCGATCGCATAGAAAAAGGGTAAAGCGATGTAGTAGCCGAGCGCGCCCATGACCGGTCAAAGAAAGTGCATGGTACGGTCGCACGGACGCAAATGCGGAACGGCGCCCTTGCGAGCGCCGTTCCTGATAAACTGTGTTGTGAAGATCTTAATGAGGCATGCGCTCGCGTGTCGCGAGTGCATGATCCTTACTCGGCCAATACCATAACGGTGTTGTGGCTTACTTCAACCACGCCACCCTTCACGGGGAAGTTCTCCTTCTTGCCGTCGGCCATCGTCACTTCCACGTTGCCGGCCTTCAGCACGGTGATCAGCGGGGCGTGATGGTCGAGGAAGCCCATGCTGCCGTCCACGCCGGGCACGGTAACGACCTTGGCCTCGCCCTTGAAGAGCTCCTTGTCCGGGGTGATGATATCGAGTTTCATTCTTCTTGGAAAGCCCCTCTCCTCGGGAGAGGGGTTGGGGTGAGGGAAATCAGGCCTTCGCCACGTCGGCGAGCATCTTCTTACCGGCGGTGATGACGTCCTCGATGCTGCCCTTCAAGTTGAAGACCGCCTCGGGGTACTCGTCCATCTCACCGTCCATGATCATATTGAAGCCCTTGATGGTGTCCTCGATGGAGACCATCACGCCGGGGATGCCGGTGAACTGTTCGGCCACGAAGAAAGGTTGGCTGAGGAAGCGCATCACGCGGCGGGCGCGGCCCACGGTGAGTTTGTCCTCCTCGCTCAACTCGTCCATGCCGAGGATGGCGATGATGTCCTGCAGTTCCTTGTAGCGCTGGAGGATCGCCTTCACGCGCTGGGCGCAGTCGTAGTGCACGTCACCCACGATGGCGGGGGTGAGGATACGGCTGGTGGAATCCAAGGGATCGACCGAAGGATAGATGCCGAGCTCGGCGATCTTCCGGCTGAGCACCGTGGTGGCGTCCAAGTGGGCGAAGGTGGTCGCAGGTGCGGGATCGGTCAAGTCATCTGCAGGCACGTACACCGCCTGCACGGAGGTGATGGAACCACGCTTGGTGGAGGTGATGCGTTCTTGCATGGCGCCCATTTCGGTGGCCAGTGTGGGCTGGTAGCCCACGGCGCTCGGCATACGACCGAGCAGTGCGCTCACCTCGGAACCGGCCTGGGTGAAACGGAAGATGTTGTCCACAAAGAAGAGGATGTCGCGACCGCCGCTCTCTTCGTCGCCGTCGCGGAAATATTCCGCGATGGTGAGACCGCTGAGGGCCACGCGGGCACGGGCTCCAGGGGGCTCGTTCATCTGGCCGAAAACGAAGGTGGCCTGCGAGGTCTCGAGCGCGGTGTGGTCCACCTTGTCGAGTTCCCATTCGCCTTTCTCCATGCCATGGGTGAAGGCCTCGCCGTACTTCACGATGCCGCTCTCGATCATTTCGCGGAGCAGGTCGTTCCCTTCGCGGGTGCGCTCGCCTACGCCGGCGAACACGCTGTAACCGCTGTGTCCCTTGGCGATGTTGTTGATCAGCTCCTGGATCAGCACGGTCTTGCCCACGCCGGCACCGCCGAACAGGCCGATCTTACCACCCTTGGAGTAAGGCTCGATAAGGTCGATCACCTTGATGCCGGTGAAGAGGATCTCCGCACTGGTGGTGAGTTCCTCGAACTTCGGCGCGCTGCGGTGGATGGAGGCACGCTTGCCGCCTTCCACGGGCTTCATGCCGTCGATGGGCTCGCCCACCACATTGAAGAGGCGTCCCTTCACCTTGTCGCCCGTGGGCATGGTGATAGGCTGGCCTTGACCCACGGCCTCGGTGCCGCGCGCCAGACCGTCGGTGCTGTCCATACTGACGGCACGCACGGTGTCCTCACCGGTGAGCTGCTGCACCTCGAGCACGAGGATGGAGCCGTCGGCGCGGGTGATGTGCAGCGCGTCATAGATGTTGGGCAGGTCATTTCCGGCCTCGAAGCGAACGTCGACAACGGGTCCGATGACCTGTACGACCTTTCCGATGTGCTTGGACATGGTGTTCAATATGGGCGGGGTTGATCACCCCTGATTTTGCGGGCGCGAAGGTAGAACTTGATCCGGAACGGAGAAAAGGTGTTGATGATCCATCTTTTAGGCTGGCAGGTAAAGGCTTGATGACCAATGCTATTCGACCTTTTCATGCGGTGCCGGACCTGCTTCATCAACAGTGTAGGAATGATGTTCTGCTAAAAGTTGAGGACCGCGCGGGCCACCCTTTCGGAGATTTGCGTCCTTAGCGGGGTGGTGATCCACCTGCACGACGTAAGCCCATGAAGATCCATACGGACATTGCCAGCTTCTCCGGCGTGAAGCGCCCGGTGCTGACCACAGGCACCTTCGATGGTGTGCATTTGGGGCATCAGGTGATCTTGGACCGTCTGCAGGCCGTGGCGAAGCGCGAAGAGGGCGAGAGCGTGCTGTTCACCTTCCATCCACATCCGCGGATGGTGCTCTATCCGAATGACAACAACCTACGTCTGCTGAACACCCAGGCGGAAAAGCATGCCTTGCTCGAGGCCGCCGGACTGGACCACCTGCTGGTGGTGCCCTTTTCGCGCAGCTTCAGCCGCATGCACGCGGTGGATTATGTCCGCGACGTGCTTGTGGACGCGTTGCGGGTACACGCCGTGGTGATCGGCTACGACCATCGCTTCGGCCGAAACCGCGAGGGCGACATCGCTTTGTTGAAACAGTTGGGCGAGGCCTACGATTTCATGGTCGAGGAGATCCCGGCGCGGGAGATCGACCACGTGAAGGTCAGCAGCACCAAGATCCGCGAGGCATTACTGCAAGGGGATGTGGCCCGTGCGCACCAACTGCTGGGTTATCCTTATATGATCAATGGTGTGGTGGTGAAGGGCGACCAACTGGGGCGCACCATCGGCTGGCCCACCGCGAATGTGGGCGGCATCGATCCCTACAAGCTCATTCCGGCCGATGGCGTCTATGCCATCACCACCACCACCACGCACGGCGAATACGATGGCATGATGAGCATCGGCGTGCGTCCTACCGTGGTGGCTGACGGCCCGCGCACCATCGAGGCACACCTGTTCAATTTCAACGCGGACATCTACGGCGAACCGATCACGCTGCACCTGCGTCATCGTTTGCGCGACGAGATGCGATTCGATGGCCTTGATACGTTAAAGGCCGAACTGGCGAAGGACAAGACGAATGCGCTGCGGGTCCTCGCGAACGATCAACATGCATAGACTCCTCCTTCTTCTGCCCTTGTTGCTTGGCTTTTCCGCGAAGGCGCAACTGCTTTCCCAGATCGAGCTGGACACGGTGAGGACCTATCACAGTTTGGAGAGTGCGCTTAAGCATCCGGACAACGTATATCGGCTCGACCTTTCCCATCAAAAATTGAAGGAGGTGCCGGAGGACGTTCGGAAGCTGAAGAACCTCAACGCGCTGGACCTTGGCCATAACAAGCTGAAGGAACTGCCCGGATGGATGAACGAACTGCAATACATGCAGGAATTCAGCGCGGGCAAGAACAAGTTCACCGAGATCCCGAACGCGGTGTGCCAGTGGAAGCACCTCAAGCGCCTTGATCTGCACCAGAACCAGATCACCGGGATCCCGAAGTGCATGGGCGGCCTCAAGGAACTGTTCTCGCTGGACCTCTGGAGCAACGACCTGTCGGACTTCCCGGACGAGATCAGCGGCATGAGTTCCCTGCGCTTCCTTGATCTTCGGGCGATCGCGTTCAAGCAGAACGAGATCGAGCTCATCAGTTCGCTGTTGCCCTCGGTGAAGATCTTCTTCTCCCAGCCCTGCAATTGCGGGCAGTGAGCGCAAGTGGGAGCGAAGCCGCGTTTCTTTGCGCCATGCCCATTGCCCCTGTGACCCTGAATGTTTTGGAATGGACAGCCGTGGTGCTCAATGTCGGTTTCACGCTCTGCATCGCGTACGAGAAGCGCATCGGTTGGCTGCTCGGTTTCGTGGCCGGGGTGATCGGTGTGGGGCTCTACGCGCTTGCGCACACGTGGGCCTTGGGCGTGCTGAACGTGTACTACGTGGCCATGGCGGTCTATGGCTGGTGGAGCTGGGGCCGCGATGACCAGGAGAAAGGGATCCGCACACAGCCGCTGCGCTTTCACACGGTGCTCATTGTCGCAGGGCTGCTGATGAGCTACGCGATCTATGTGCTCTTGGCGCAATATCTCGATGGCCACTTTCCGCAGCTCGATGCCTTCGTGACGGTGTTCAGCTTCATCGCCACGTGGATGATGACGCGAAAGATGATCTCCAACTGGGCCTACTTCATCCTAGCGGACAGCGTGGCCGTCTACCTCAACTGGCGCATTGGCTACCAAGGCTATGCGCTGCTGAACGGCATGTACCTCGTGCTGTCCGTGGTCGGCCTGGTGAAATGGAGCAAGACCTTGGAGAAGCAGCGGGCGGAGGCGGTCAGCGTTTGACGAAGGGGCTGGTGGAGGCGACGCCGTTCATTACTGTACGAACGATGTAGGCGCCGGGCACCAACTGCGAAACATCCAGTGTTGTCACTGTTTGGTTCAGATTGCTCTTGATCATCGATCTCCCTTGCATGTCCACCACTTCCAAGGTGGAGTTGGCGGGGATGTCGCGGTCCACTGTGACCGTCAGCTCGGTGGTCGCAGGGTTCGGGAATAGCGCGGGACCTTGTGCGGACGCGGGTGCAAGGATCCCGGTGGAGATCTGCGTTTGTGCGAGGTAGGGAAGGGCGGCACTGCTGTTCTGATCGAATTCCCCGCCAGCGATGAGACCGTTGTTGTCACTCATCAAAGCATCGACCGGCGCATTGAACTCGGCCATCGGCGTGAAGGCATCCGCTGTGCCATCGAAGCGTGCGACGCTATTGCCGTAAGTCGTGAACTGCGCCATGTTGAAGCCGCCACCTATGTAAACATATTCCCCGTCGGTGGCCAACGCCCTCACCTCGGTGTACCCGGCATTGATGGTGATATAGGAGGCCAGGCCGGGCATGAGCTGCTCCCAGGTAGTCGCAGATGCAGCAATGCGCGCGAGTCCAAATAAGGGCGCAACATCGGCGTACATATCACCACCGGCGAATAAAGTGCCATCCACATCAAGCAGTACATGCACGGATCCATCCAAACCGTCGCCGACCTGTGCCCAACCGGCAGCGCCGAATTCCGCAACGTGCAAGGCGCTGATGCTTGCCCCGCCTGTGGTGCCGGTGAAATTTCCTCCTGCAACGAGAAAGCCATCATGCGACCCCAAGGCTGTGACGGCTCCGTTGAAGCTGCTCCCTATCGTCTGCCAAGAACCGCCGCTCAACTCCTGCACATGGTTGTTCGTGCCGACGAAGCCCAGCGTTGCACCTGAGGCGTAGAGGTTGCCGCCATGGACATGCAGGGCGAAGATCTGTGCGGAGTTGCCGGAGAACACCGAGGAATAGCTCCACTGCGTGCCGTTCCAATGCGCCAGGTCGTTGTTATTGCCACCGAAGCCCGATCCACCGAGATAGATGTCATTGCCCATCACCTCGCCACACGTGATGGTTCCCGTGAATCCACTGCCCAATGCCGAGAATGCGCTGCCGTCCCAGACCGCGACATTGTTCGCCGTAACTCCTCCGGCCTGCGTGAATGCACCGGCCACCAACATGTTGCCATCCGCGGTCCGCAGCAGCACCTTCACGGTGCCGTTAGTGCCACCGCCCACTGCGCTCCACACCGTGGTAGGCGGATAGGCCGGTTGGATCCACGCCAGTTCATCCTCGCCGAAGCCATGTGCCACCGCCCACTGGTCCACATCCGGGCGATGCATGTCGTGCACATAGGCCAGATTCATTTCATGGCTGATGCGCTCGGCAAGTTCCCGATGCCCGCTTTCAATGATCAATTGACCCACTGCGCAGGCCGTCCCTTGGGGGTCAATGAATACTGGATTCCGATAGGGAAGTACGTGGTTCTGCGGAAATAGACCGCGGTCCGCATAGGCGCCGAGGTCATTCAGCAACCGGCTGCGTTGCATTCCTGTTGCTGTGGAAAGCCCTTTCGGAGTGTGGGCTCGCAGAAAGTCATCGACCAAGTGAAGGTGCATGGCGATGCGCTCGGCCTCATTGGTGAAATGCACGGGCCGCGCGTCGCTCGCCAACGCCGGGTCCATCGTTTTCCATTGCGCATTCACCTCCAGCATATGGCGGTAGAGCGGCGCGTCTGTTTGTGGAGCGAGTTGCGCATTCGCGGTGACCGTTACCGAGAGCAACAGCAGCGAGAGGAATGGAAGTTTCATGGGGATGGGATATGGTTTCATGCTATCGACGTGTGAAAGCCAGAAAGTGCTGCCTAGGACGGGTGAAGTTATTTCGCAGCATGCAAAAGATCGTGGTGACGGGTGCCGAGTGCAGTGGCAAGACCACCTTGGCCGAGGACTTGGCGAGTCATTACGACGTGCCTTGGGTGCCCGAAATGGCGCGCATATTTTTGGAAGTATTGGGTCGGCCCTACCATGAAGAAGACCTGTCGAGTATCGCCGAACTCCAATTGTACACCGAGGATGAAAGAGCCGTGAAACTCACCGGAAGCAGGTCAGTTCTTGTTTGTGATACGGACCTCATCACCATCCGTATTTGGGGTGAGGAAAAATATGGCCGCAGCGATCCATGGATCGTTCATGAGACGAAGAAACGTCCGTACGACCTGTGGCTGTTGTGCCGCCCGGACATCCCGTGGGAGTTCGATCCGCAACGCGAAAACCCGCACGACCGCGACCGGCTTTTCGCCGTGTATGAGAAAACGTTGAAGGCGCTGCGGAAGAAGTATGTGATCATTGAAGGATCTCGGGAAGAGCGGTTGCAGCAGGCGGTTGCGGCAATAGGTCGGCTGGGGCCGACCAAATAGCAGGCACCCGGCTGGGGCCGGGCGCCAATAGGGGATCCATCCAGCGTTCGTCCGTGGACTCACTCCACATCCGAATAGGTCCACTGGATACAACGGTCAAGCATACAACCGCTCTGGCTTGTATCCTCAGTGTATAGGACATGGTACGAGATCACTCCGTCCTGCCAAGCCGAGGCCGGGAAGGAGAAGGATGCGGCATGCTCATCCATGTAATTCTTCAGCGTGTCGTTGATGCGGAGGTCATATGTCCAATCGCCGCTCACGAAGCCGCCTTTCATGGTACCGGATGCTTTCACCTTCCCATCATCGTAGTAAGTGGCGTGCGGTCCTTCGTAGTCGCCTTTGGACATACCGTATTCAAGGAAGAGCACGCCGTTTTCGTAGTATACGTGCTGCATTCCGTCCAACAGGCCGCCCACGTATGTCCTGCGTGAACGGATGTTCCGGTTTGCGAACCAGCTCGTCCATTGTCCTTCGCGCAGCCCAACCTTGAACTGGCCCTCTTCCTTCAAACTTCCGTCAGGATAGAAAGCTCGGAATGGGCCATCCGGTTTTCCAGCGGTGTAGGAAACGATCATCCGTACGGACTTGCCTCTCCGCACTTCCACATGCTTCAAGGTGCCCTTCTCGTCGAACTCGACATGGGCAAACAGCGGTTCGGGCGCATAGCTCGTCAGGGGCACCGTGCGCTTCCCGCTACGGAGGACATGGTGGTTGGCGATCTCGTGTTGCACGAGGAAGAGGTCGGTCAGCGCGTCGAACTCGGCCTGCTGTTCCAACAAAGGACTCCAGTTAGAGCGAGTGTTCTGGATAGTGTTCTCCGGTTCGACCATGTGTGAGGTGAACAGCCAGCGGTCGAAGTATGTGTCACAATCGGCCAAACCTTCGGTCGTATGGATCTTATATGGTCTAAGCGCATAGCGCAACTCCGGATAATAGAAGGACACCAGTACTCCTCCCGGTTGCTCGAGGTAGAATCCGATGATGTGGGTTTTCAGTTCCTTGGTCGGATAGTCATACGCGAGATCGACCTTCAGGATGATGGCGGAAGGTACCACATGCACAAGGTCCGCCGGTTGGAAGGATACGCCGAAGTCCATGTCCGTGTATGGCTGAAGTGTGCCGGCCTCTATGGAACGATTGATTATATCCACGATCGGCAGGATACTGTCGGAAGTGGAACTCTCCGTGAGCGCTTTGTTCGCGCCGAGTTCGATGCGCTGGTAGATGCGCTTCACCCAGTAATAGGGTTCATCCATCGCATAGGTGCGGATCCCTTGGCTGTTCTTCCGGATCGTCCAGTCGATGCTATCCTTCTCAAGCAGGTTTGCGCTGGCGTTCAAGACGAACCGCTCGTTGATGAAGGCGGCATCCAGAACGGTCTGCCCATGAGTGCTTGCCACGCAGAGGCTGAAAAGGAGGAAGGCTTGGACCCGCATCGATCGTTCTTGAAACGTTGCAATCTACTCTGTCAGTGTTTGAAGTAGATTGACATTCGAGGCTTCTCATTGTTGTCAAAGATCATCCCGACGATCACCGTAGTTTCGCCCCGTCTTGCATCGGGGTGCCCTACAAAGGCTGAGATCAAACCCGCAGAACCTGGGCAGGTAATGCTGCCAAGGGAATCCGCTTCCGCCTTGCGAAGCGCCTCCGTGCCAGACGTAACACACGGAGGAATATGCACAAACTGGTATTGGCTTGCGCTGCGGCGCTAATGGTGAACACGACGTTCGCCCAAGTGAAATTGTCGGGAACGGTACGCGATCCGGAAGGAGCACCGGTGTCCTTCGCCAGTGTCCTGCTCGGCGATCAAGGCTTGCTTGCTCCAACCAACGATCAGGGAGTCTTTCATGCGAAAGGATTATTCATCGGCGAACTGCGCATTCGAGTGAGCGGCGTCGGTTTCATTCCACAGGACACAACGATCGCATTGAAGGAGGGCGACAACAGCATCGCGCTTACACTTGCACGCAGCACGGTCGAACTCTCCGCCGCTGAGGTCACTGCCGTGCGCGCCGGTGATCGTGCACCATTCGCAAAAAGCACATTGACCGCGGAGGAGATCGCCAAGAGCAACACCGGTGTGGACCTACCATACCTGCTGAACATGCAGCCGAGTGTGGTCACCGGCAGCGACGGCGGCACAGGGATCGGTTACACGAACATCAGCATCCGTGGGAGCGATGCCACGCGCACCAACGTCACGCTCAACGGCGTGCCCTTCAACGATGCCGAGAGCCAAGGCACCTTCTTCGTGGACCTTCCGGACATCGCCACCAGCGCGGAGGATATCGAGGTGCAGCGCGGCGTGGGCACCAGCACCAACGGACCGGGCGCCTTCGGGGCGAGCATCAACCTGCGCACCACCGAAGTGAAACGTGATCCATGGGGCCTGATCAGTGTGGGCGGCGGATCCTACAACACGCAACGCTATTCCGTTAGTGCGGGCACCGGATTGATCGATGACAAGTTCAGCCTCGACATGCGGCTCTCGTCCATCACCAGCGACGGCTATATCGATCGCGCCAGCGCCGACCTGAAGAGCTACTTCCTTCAAGGCGCGTGGATCGGGAAGACGCGCTCTCTGCGTTTCATCACCTTCAAGGGAAAGGAGGTGACCTACCAAGCGTGGGATGGTGTGCCCCGCGAGGTGATCGATACCAACAGGACCTACAACGGATTCACCTACGACAACCAAGTGGATGACTACGTCCAAACACACTACCAACTGCTCTTCGATCAGCAACTTGGTACGAACACGACGTTGAACGTGACACTTTATCGCGTGCTTGGATCGGGCTATTATGAACAGTATCAACCGAACGACGACCTCTCGACCTACGGCATTGCACCGGCGGTGATCAACGGCGACAGCATCACCACCACGGACATCATCCGTCGGCGATGGCTGGATAATTCGCTCACGGGCGTGAATGCCAGCGCGGACATCAAACTGGGCGCGAGCAAAATGGTGCTCGGCGGCAGCTACAGCGATTACAAAGGCGAGCATTATGGTGAGGTGATCTGGGCACGCTATGCCGGGAACACGGACATCCGCCAACGCTATTATGATGACAACGCCAAGAAGACCGATGCCAACGGCTTCGCGAAACTCACCTATGCGCTCACTCCGAAGATCGACCTCTACGGCGACATGCAGCTTCGTAACGTGAGCTATAGTTTCCTCGGCTACAACAACGAACTCGACAATGTGACGCAGCAAGTGAACTACACGTTCTTCAATCCGAAGGCCGGGCTGCTCTGGCGCCTGCAGGACGGGACACAGGCCTATGTATCCTTCGCGGTGGCGAACCGCGAACCGAACCGCGACGACCTGGATGAGACAACGCCCGCGAGCCGTCCCGGTCCGGAGCGACTCTACGACACGGAGCTTGGTATCGAACACCGCGCCGGTCGCTGGAATGCGGGTGTCAACGCGTACTACATGGACTACACCGATCAGCTCGTGCTCACCGGCGAACTGAACGACGTGGGCGCTGCCCTGCGCACCAATGTGCCGGAGAGCTACCGCGCCGGAGTGGAACTGATGTTCGGCGTGCAGATCGTGAAGCCGCTCACATGGAAGGCCAATGCCACACTCAGCATGAACAAGGTGCGCGACTTCACCGAGTATGTCGATGATTGGGACAACGGCGGTCAAGTGGCGGTGAATTATGCATCGAGTGACCTTGCTTATTCGCCCAATGCGATCGCGGCGAGTGAACTCAGCCTGCGCGTGTGGAACAAGCCGAAGAAGGGCCGCGCGGATATCACGCTGATCACCAAGTACGTGGGTTCGCAATACCTCGACAACAGCGCCAGCGCCTACCGCATGCTGGATGCCTACGTGGTGAACGACCTGCGCGCGAACGTGAGGCTGCTCAGCCTAAAGGGCACGAAGAGCATCGACTTTAACCTCACCGTGCGCAACATCTTCAGTGAACTTTATGAGAGCAACGGTTGGTCGTACAGCTACATCAGCGACAACCAAAGGCAGGAGCAGGTTGGACTTTTCCCGCAGGCACCGATCAACGTGCTGGGCGGGGTTAGTGTGCGGTTTTGAAGGCGCATGCCCGCTTCTCGGATCCTATCTTTGAGGTCAAAGCCGCCACGATGAGTTCCGATGCCATGAAGCTGGAGTTGATCCAATGGTTGTCCCAGTTGGAGGACAAGGGGTTGCTCCATTCGTTGTTCCAGATCATGAAGTCCGGTGAGAAACACATTGATTGGGCTGATTCGATCTCGTTGGATGAAAAGCATTCCATCGAGCGGGGCTTGAAGGATGTGAAGGCAGGACGTACGACCAGTAGCAAGGATTTCTGGGCACGTCATGGCCAATGAAAAGAGCCGGGTTCGCCTTGAAGTGCGATGGTCCGATGAGTCCATGGAACAGGTGGACCGGATCAAGGCGTTCATTCTCGTGCAATGGTCGCTGAGAGAGGTGAATGCATTCTTGGAACTGATCAGGAAGTTTGAAGAACTGGTTTCACGCTATCCGAACGGTTATCAGCGCTCAGCGCGGTATCCATGTTGCCGACGTGCCGTTGTGCATCCGAATGTGTCTATCGTGTATGAAGTGAACCGGGAAACGATCGACATTGTTACGGTGTACGACAATCGCGCTACCTCTGAGATAGAGCCTGGAGTTTGATGGTCCGTTCACCGCAGGTTCGGATCGTTCATCCTTTACGGAGTCGGTCGTGATGTCTGTTTTGGCTTCTTTCTCCCCTTTCCCATGATCCCCTTCTCCATTCTCGATCTCGCACCGATCGCCCAAGGTGGCACTCCTTCGGATGCATTCCGCAACTCCGTTGAACTGGCGCGCGAGGCGGAGCGCTTGGGCTTTCATCGCATCTGGCTGGCGGAGCATCACGGCATGTCGGGCATCGCCAGTGCGGCCACGGCTGTGGTGATCGGACATGTGGCAGGTGCCACGAAGACCATCCGTGTGGGCGCGGGTGGCGTGATGCTGCCCAACCATGCACCGCTGGTGATCGCAGAGCAGTTCGGCACATTGAACGCGATGTACCCGGGGCGCATCGATCTCGGTCTTGGCAGAGCACCCGGCACCGACCAGATCACTGCGCGGGCGCTGCGCCGCGATATGAACCAGAGTGCGGACCAGTTCCCGCAGGACGTGCAGGAACTGCAGTTCTACTTCGAGCCTGCAGAGTCGGGACAGAAGATCAAGGCCATTCCCGGAGAAGGACAGGACGTGCCGATCTGGCTGCTCGGCTCCAGCCTCTACAGTGCACAGTTGGCGGCGATGCTCGGCCTTCCTTTCGCATTCGCATCGCACTTCGCGCCGGAGCTGATGGCGCAGGCGATCGCGCTGTATCGCGAACGCTTCACGCCGAGTGCACAATTGAAGAAGCCCTACGCGATGCTCACGGTGAATGTATTCGCTGCCGACACGGATGCGGAAGCCAAGCGGCTGTTCACCACCATGCAGATCGCCTTCATCAACATGCTGCGCGACATGCGCGGCTTGGTACAGCCACCTATCGACGACATCGAGACCTATTGGACACCGCAGGAAAAAGCATGGGTCAGCGAAAAGTTGTCGCGCTCTTTTGCGGGCTCGGAAGCCAAGGTAGAGGAGGGACTGCGCACATTCCTCGCTGAGCAGAAGCCGGATGAGCTGATGATCTCCGGCCACTTCTTCGATCCGAAAGCACGCTTGCGGTCCCTAGCGATCACCGCAGCGATCCGCGACCGCTTGAACTAAGGCTGTTGCATTCATCTGCGTTCATCGGCGGTTTCTTTCGGAGGAAGGTATTCGGCCGCAGGCCGCATCTGTGGCCATCTGAGTTGTCTGTGGAATAGAATTCGGAGGAAGGCATTCATCTGCGTCCATCTGCGCAATCTGCGGTTGGATCTCATAGCCGTCACCTGCGGCATATCGCATTCTCCGCGCCCTCCACGTCCGAGGCACATCGGACCTCTGCCGAAGTCCACGTCCTGCGGCAACTCGGAATTCTCCGCGCCCTCTGCGTCCTCCGCGGTTAAAAAGTTCGAAGCCGTCACCTGCGGCGCATTGCATTCTCCGCGCCTCCGCGTCTCTGCGGCTTCTTAACCGTGCACCGCCTCGCTCATCGCGAAGATCCGCTCCGGGTCCTCCTCGAAGGCCGTGCCCACTACCAGCACATCGGCGCCTGCATCGGCCAGTGCGCGTGCCGTGGCCGCATCACGGATGCCACCACCGATGATGATCGGCAGGTCCACGCTCTTACGCACCGCTGCGACCATTTCCGGAGAGACCGTGTGCGTTGCACCACTGCCGGTGTCCATATAGATCGTGCGCAGGCCGAGGAGTTCGCCGGCGATCGCCGTGGCAGCAGCGATGCCCGGCTTGTCGTGTGGAATAGGCAGCGTCTGGCTCACGTAGCTCACCGTGGTCGGCTTGCCGCCATCGATCAGCATGTAGCCGGTGGCGATCGCTTCAATACCCATGGCCCGGATGGTGGGAGCCGCCGTGACGTGCTGGCCGATCAACAGCTCGGCATTGCGCCCGCTGATGAGCGAGAGGAATAGCACTGCGTCGGCGTGCCGGCTGAGTTGCGCGGGGCTTCCCGGAAAGAGCACCACGGGCCGATCGCTCCATTGCTTCACCAAGGCAACGCAGCGGTCGAACGTCGCGGTGGTCAGGAGGCTGCCGCCCACGAAGATCAGGTCGGCCTTGGCCATACAGGCATTTTGCACCGTACGCTCCAAGCGGGCCTCGTCCTGCCCGAAGTCGGGGTCGATCAGCACCGCCAAAAGAGTGCGGCCTTTTGCCTTCGCGGCCTCGATCAGATGCAGCACATCGCCCATGTCGCGAACTTAGTGTGAAAGAGACGTTGGCCTTGATCTATTAGCCACAAGCCATAAGCCTCAAGCCATAAGCTCCAAGCTTGCGGCGCACAGCTTGCAGCTTATGACTTGAGGCTGCTTGTCCGGCGCCAGCTACCGGTCACCTTCTTCGGATCCCATTCGGTACCTTCGCGCTCCTTTTTCAAAGACCCGAACATGCCTCAGACCCAAGAACAGCTCAAGTACAAAGTGAAGGACCTCTCGCTCGCCGATTGGGGCCGCAAGGAGATCGAACTCGCCGAGGCCGAAATGCCCGGTTTGATGGCACTCCGCGCACAGTACAAGGGCAAGAACCCGCTGAAAGGCGCACGCATCGCGGGCTGCCTGCATATGACCATCCAAACAGCCGTTTTGATCGAGACCCTCGTGGACCTCGGCGCGCAGGTGAGCTGGAGCAGCTGCAACATCTTCAGCACACAGGACCATGCCGCAGCCGCCATTGCCAAGGCCGGTATTCCCGTCTTCGCCTGGAAGGGTCTTTCCGACAAGGATTTCGACTGGTGCATCGAGCAGACCATATTCGCCTTCGAGGGCGGCGAGCCGCTGAACATGATCCTCGACGACGGTGGTGACCTTACCAATATGGTCTTCGACAAGTTCCCTGAACTGACGAAGAACATCAAGGGCCTCAGCGAAGAGACCACTACCGGTGTGCATCGCCTGAAGGAGCGTGAGAAGAACGGCACCCTCGTGATGCCTGCGATCAATGTGAACGACAGCGTCACCAAGAGCAAGTTCGACAACAAGTACGGCTGCAAGGAAAGCGCCGTGGACGCCATCCGCCGCGCCACCGATGTGATGATGGCCGGCAAGGTCGCCGTGGTCGCCGGTTATGGCGACGTGGGCAAGGGCACTGCCGCCTCATTGAAAGGAGCAGGCGCCCGCGTGATCGTCACCGAGATCGATCCCATCTGCGCGCTGCAGGCCGCCATGGACGGCTTCGAGGTGAAGAAGATGGCCAACGCCGCACCGCGCGCTGACATCATCATCACCACCACCGGCAACCGCGACATCATCCGCGGCGAGCACTTCGAGGTGCTGAAGGACAAGGCCATCGTCTGCAACATCGGCCACTTCGACAACGAGATCGACATGGCCTGGTTGAACAAGAATCACGGCAAGAGCAAGGTGGAGATCAAGCCCCAGGTGGACAAGTACACCATCAACGGCAAGGACATCCTGATCCTCGCGGAAGGCCGCTTGGTGAACCTCGGCTGTGCCACGGGCCACCCCAGCTTCGTGATGAGCAACAGCTTCACCAACCAGACGCTGGCCCAACTCGAACTGTGGAACAACACGGACAAGTACGAGAACAAGGTCTACGTGCTGCCGAAGCACCTCGACGAGATGGTGGCCAAGCTGCACCTCGCCAAGATCGGTGTGGAGCTCGAGGAACTCACCGACGTGCAGGCCAAGTATATCGACGTGCCGAAGAACGGACCGTTCAAGACGGACGACTACCGGTACTGAGCTTGGTTGTCAGCTATCCTATTGCCCAAGGCAACGGCCCTTCTCTTCGGAGAGGGGCCGTTTTTTGTTTCTCGCAGGGGGGGGCAGCGACCAAGAGCCTACTTTCCTTGATCGCAAGGGAATGTATCTTCGGACATAAACTACTCCATCAGGACGAGCTCTCCTGTTATTGCAGGTTTTCTGCGAGAGGCACTGTGGGATTGGGGAGCGCCCGCATATCCTAATTGACACCGATCCAAATTGAGGATGGAAAATTCAATGCTGCGATTCTTGCTCATCGGATCATGTTCAGTTCTGGCTCTGCTCGCCAACGCTCAGAGTGCATTGGGTACTCAGAACCTCACAGCGGCATCCGCATATGGCCGCATGTTCGGTGTCGGAGCCGGCCTCGCTATTGAGGCTTTACCGCAACATGCCCTCTATACTCCGTTCAGCATAAATGAATCGAGCGGTGAAAGGGATGAGTTGAATGACATTTGGCGGAACTCATATGTGAATATCGACCATCAATTCCATGGCGGGCCCTCCCTTCAGCTCCTGTATCAACCGGCTTTGCGATGGTCCCTCTCAATGATCGGGGCATTTTATCATTACCAAGTACGGAATGGTTTTGACTATGAATATCCTGTAAAAAAGTACAGCGTTCAAATGCAGGTGATCTATCGACCGCTTCTTTCCGATAAGGTTAAGGCTCTACAACCGGTGTTGGGTATTTCGGAGGAATATGGTTGGATGAACATCGATATTATTCTGCCTGACGGATCGCAAAACAGATCCGTATTCAGTTCTATGCCATCTACGCTTTCTACGTTGTTCGTGCTAGGGTTCCATCTTGGAACGAAGCACATGCTCTATGGTCTTGAATCCACGTTCCTGTTGGCCTCTTGGACCAAGGGGGACTTTACTTCCAGCTCCGCCGGAGCAGAACAGGGCACGTTTCAGAAGTCAATGGTACTGGGCCAAGCTTGGCAGGAAGGGTATTTCTTCACCGGGGTCAGGTTCTTCGTTGCACCCATGTTCAATATCAAGAGATAACCTGCTACGCGTGGGGCTCCGACGGCATGCACAGCCAAATAGTCAATTGCATCATCCGCTGAACAATGAGAGCGAGGAGATCGATCTTTCCCGCTACGGCAAAGGCCTCTACCTGATCCGCTTCTCAGACCGGGATGGGGTTTCTTCGGACCGCGTGGTGATCGAGTAGGGCGACCGATATACCTACCCTTGCTGGAACCCTGGCCGGGCCGACCGGATATCCAGTCCCCAAGCCAGTTTGGAACGCAGCGTCTCCAGGAAATCCTGGCCCTCGAGATGCACGAGCTTGATCCGGTGATCGGCGCGGCGGAGGGTGAGGTCCATGGGTTGGTCCAGGACGGTGCTGCGCGAATCGAGGTTCACGAGGTACTTGTCGCCGCGGGCGTCCACGTTGAGGGTGAGCGTGCTGGAGCCGGGAAGCACGAAGGGGCGCACGTTGAGGTTGTGCGGGGAGATCGGAGTGATGACCATCGCGTCGCAATCCGGTGCCAGCAAAGGCCCGCCGCAACTGAGGGAATAGGCGGTGCTGCCAGTGGGAGTGGCCACGATGATGCCGTCGGCCCAATAGGTGTTCAGGAAGCGGCCGTCGAGATGCACGTGTACCGCGATCATCGTCGCGCTGTCCCGCTTTTGCACACTCAGCTCGTTCAATGCGAAGCGGTGTTCCCCGAAGCCTTCGCAACCTTCCAAGGCCAGCAGGCCGCGCTCTTCAATGCTGAAGCGCCGCTCCATGATCGCCTGCAACGTCGTATCCACTTCTTCGATGCGCGTGTTGCTGAGGAAGCCCAAGCGGCCGAGGTTGATCCCCAGCATGGGCACGCCAGATGCTCCCACGTAGGTCGCCGTATCGAGGAAGCTGCCATCGCCGCCCATACTGACGATGATGTCCAGCTTGCCGTCCTCCACACGGTCCATCACTTCGATGCCGGGCTTCAAGGGATACCCGGCCTCTTGCATGCGTTCCGCCAAGCCTCGCTCCACCACGGGTTGTGCGCCCACGGCCACCATGCGGTCCAGGATCTGGTTCACTGTGGCGGCCGCTGCGGCCGGGTATAAGCGTCCATGCGTTCCGATGCGCATCGTTCCGAGGTTCAGAAGGGTTGGCTGAAATGTAGGTAGAATGCCGTTTCCGACAGGGCGTTCACCGTGTATTCCACGCGCAGCACCTGGTCGTAGCTGGTCACCAGATCGATGCCGACGCCATAGCCTTGTTGCCAGCGATTGGCCAGGAAATTCTCTGCTGCGTAGCGGTCGTCCCACACGTAGCCTTGATCGGTGAAGGCGTTGAGATAGACCGCCAAGTGCAGCGTCCGGAAGGGCTCCCAAGGGATCGGCTCCACGCGATAATCTTCCGGCGGTAGGATCGCGAAGAGCACGTTGGCCTTGCCGAGGAAGTAGTGCTGACCATCGATGACGTAGTACTCATAGCCGCGCACATAATCGTCATAGCCCAGGCCTTCCTGCACGGAATAGGGGATGTTGCCGCCCACCGTGGTCTTGCCCTTCAGGCTGGCTCCGAAACTCCAGCGCTCACCGCGTTTCCAGGAGCGCTGCATCGTGGCGGTGAATGCGGTCACTTGCGGCGAGTTTCCGCCGATGCCGTACTGGTCGACACTCACGTCAGCGTAAGGACCGTTCAGCGGGAAGGTGCGTGAATCGCGGTGGTCATAGGCCAGCGTGTAACCCAACGTGAGGTAAGCAAGGTGTGTGGCGCCCGGCGTGAAGTAGTCCGGGTTGCGCTCCACCACGGTGTCCTGCACATTGGCAGAGGTCCATTTCAAGCGCCAGATGTGCCGGAAGTCGTGGTCCGGTCGAAGTGTTACCTGGGCGTCCGCGCTCCATTGACCGATGACGTTGTCCGCCGGAGTTTTCAGGAGAACACGTTTGTTGTCCTCGGTGCCGATGGTGATCTCGTCCTGCTGGCCGTAGTCGCCGCCCACGGTAAGGCCCCAGCGCTGCTTGCGGTCCACATAAGGGATGCGGTAGTGCAGTCCGAACTGCTTGGAGTAGCCGAACTGAAATTTCAGGTAGAGCGTCTCATTGAGGCCGCGCGTATTGTAGTGGTTGATGTTGGCGCCGATGTTCAGTCGGCTGAGGTCCTTCGTGAGCCACCAGGTGTTGAAGTTCGGATCAGCAAAACGCACGAAGGGCTGCGGCCACCAGAACCAGCGCTCGTTAACGGTGATGGTGATGAAGACCTCGTGCGGGCCAAGAAAAGTGGGCAGCAGGCTGACGGTATTGAAGAGCCCGAGATTGAGCAGGTTCTGGCGACTGCGCTTCAGGCGGTCATAGAGCTCGGTGGCGGCCAGCGTATCGCCTTGCGCGAAGGTGAGTTCGCGCAGGATGATCCGCTCCTTCGTCTTCGCGTTGCCTTCCACCAGCACGCCGGAAACCCCGAACGGTCCGCTGAAATCCATGGCGCGGTCCTGCGCGGTGGCGGCGCGGGAAGGCAGAAACAGAAGGAGGAGCAGGACGCGCAGGAAGGGCAGGGTCCATACCCTGATGGCCTGATCCACTAGATCACATTTTGATGATGCGCATCACGTCCTCGTAGCGTTCGCGCAGGTCGTCTTCCGCGCGCGAGCCCTGGTAGGTGGTCTGCACCGCGTATTCGAAACGCTCGAAGGAGCGCAGGATCGCGCTGATGTCCTCGCGGTTGATCTTCAGCGTCACCTCCATCCGCGAGGTGTCCGGCAGGTCGCTGCAATACACGCTGATCAGCCGCGCGCCCTCGTCCTCCACGATCCGCGCGATCTGCTGCAGCGAATAGTCGTTGCGGTTTATCTCCAGTTCCACCACGCTGCCGGCCGCGGCCACGTTCATCAGTTCCGCCATGCGCCGCAAGGCCTCATGTTCGCTGATCGCACCGAGGTAGCGCCCGCCCATGTCCAGCACGGGCACAACGGAAAGGCCGTTCTGCACCATCAGTTTCAGCACGTCATAGATGTGCTGGCGGTCGCGCACGTAAGGGATCTCCACGGTGTCCATCAGCTTTTCCACCGTGGCCTCCGGATCGCTGTTGTCCATCAGCGCGGAGTCCTTCAGGATCCCCACCAGGCGCTCGGCCTGCACCACCGGCAATTGCGCGAGCTTGAATTCGTCCAGCAGGTCCAGCGCGCGGGCCATGGTATCGCGGGGCTTCAGCGGTTGAATGACGTCCGATATGATCTCTGAGGCGTGCATCGAAGGGGTTCGCGGCGGTGGCCGCTACTTTTGGAACGCCGCCGACGGGACCAAGGTATGAGGCGGGCGAGGATGACCAAGCTGAGTGTGAACATCAACAAACTGGCCACCCTGCGGAATGCACGCGGCGGCAACAACCCGGACGTGGTGCAGGCCGCGCTGGACATCGAGCGTTTCGGCGCGCAGGGCATCACCGTGCATCCGCGGCCGGACGAGCGCCACATCCGCTACGCCGACGTGCGCGCGCTGAAGCCGGTGCTCACCACGGAATTCAACATCGAAGGCTATCCCAACGAAGAGTTCATCGCCCTTGTGCTGGAGACGATGCCTGCGCAAGTGACCCTCGTGCCGGACCCGCCCGGCGTGCTCACCAGCAACGCGGGCTGGGACGCGAAGGCGCAGAAGGCGGAGCTGAAGCGGATCGTCGCGCGTTTCAAGGAAGCGGGCATCCGCACCTCGCTCTTCATGGGCACGGATTCCGACCAGGTTGCGCATGCCGCCGATACGGGCACCGACCGCATCGAACTTTACACCGAGCCGTATGCGGAGCAATATGCCAGCGATCGCGAAGCGGCTGTGGCATCCTTCACCCACGCGGCGGAAAAGGCGGCCGAGTTCGGCTTGGGACTGAATGCCGGCCACGACCTTGACCTTGTGAATCTGGCATGGTTCGCCCAACACGTTCCGGGGCTGCTGGAGGTTTCCATCGGCCACGCACTGATCTGCGACGCGCTGCGCTTCGGCATGGAGAACACCGTTCAACTCTATCGGCGCGAATTGCGATGAGCGTGGACCTCTTTTATCGCCGCGAAGGCCAAGGCACACCGGTGGTGGTGTTGCACGGGCTGTTCGGCAGCAGTGACAACTTCGGCAGCATCGGCCGGACGCTGAGCGCGGAGTTCGACATGGTGCTGGTGGACGAGCGCGACCATGGCCGCTCGCCGCACACGGACCGCATCACCTATCCGCTGATGGCGGAGGACGTGCATGCGCTGGTCGTGAAGCTGGGGCTGAAGGACATCGTGCTTGTGGGCCACAGCATGGGCGGAAAGACGGCGATGACCTTCGCGCAGCGCTGGCCGGAACTGCTGAAGCACTTGGTTGTGATCGACATCGGTCCGCGCGAATACGGTATCGGCGACCATGCCGCGATCCTCGAAGCACTCACCACCAGCGACGTGGCGCACAAGGCATCGCGCAAGGAAGTGGAGGCGCACCTTTCCACCTATGTCCCCGAGCCGGGCGTGGTGCAATTCCTGATGAAGAGCCTCTACTGGGAACAACCGGAACTCTTGGGCTGGCGCTTCAATGTGCCGTTGTTGGCGCGGGACATCACCGACATCCTGGCCGCGATGGGCCCCGAGACCGTGCGCGTCCCGACGCTTTTCATCCGTGGCGGCAAGAGCGGCTACATCACGCGGGAGGACCAGCCGCAGATCAAGGAGCAGTTCCCGAACAGCCGCATCGAGACCGTGCCGTTCGCAGGGCATTGGGTGCATGCCCAGGCGCCGGACGAGGTGATGGACTTCATCCGTTCCGTGGCATGAGGAACGCCCTCCCACTGCTGTTTGCCGTGCTGACAGTGACCGCCGCGGCCCAGACCGATACGACCATGGTGCGCTATCAGGGCGGCTTCGAATTCCATGATGGCATCTACTTCAGCTTTCAGTCCTTCAGGGACAATGCGCCCACCGTCCCCAAGGAGAAACTCACCACCGATCAGGGCCAGCCGGTGACGGACCTCCGCAACACCAACAAAGTGTATTACCCGGATAGCACGGGCAAGCGGGCGAAGATCGACTTTGATCACATCTGGGGCTTCTGCTATGACGGCGTGGTCTACGTGGGCGCTGGCGATGGATTCTCACGTATCGGCCTCATGGGCAGCATCAGCCACTTGGTCTTCGATGCCACCTACCGCAATCTGGACCCCTACATGTTCAACGGGAACACCTCCTACACCACCGAGGTGGAACGGTTTCTCGACATGGCAACGGGAGCGCTCCTGCCGGTCACGGCGGATGGACTGTACACGGTGCTCAAGACCGACCCGGTGCTGAAAGAGGAATTCGATGCCCTTCCGAAGAAGCAGCGCAACAAGCAGGAGACGCTCTTCCTCTATATGCGTCGCTACAACGACCGGCACCCGCTGTACTTCCCGCGCTGAGTGTGCTTTTTTTACTACAGATGGAAACAGATGAACGCGGATGATACACCATCCCGTCCGTGTCCATCCGTGTTGATCCGTGGTTCGAATTCCTTCTCCTCGTTGTTGGACGAACCTGGCCGGGCGGAGTGAAATGCAAAAGCCCCGGGGATGCCGGGGCTTTTGTCGGGTCTTGAGAAATCCTTAGTTCGCTTCGGCGGGGAGCACGCTCACGTAGCTCTTATCGTCGCGCTTGCGCTTGAACTCCACCACGCCATCGGTGAGGGCGTAGAGGGTGTGGTCCACACCGATGCCGACGTTCTTGCCAGCGTGGTGCTTGGTGCCGCGTTGGCGGACGATGATGTTGCCAGCCACAGCTACGCTGCCACCGGAGATCTTCACGCCGAGGCGCTTGGAATGCGACTCGCGTCCGTTCTGGGTACTACCTGCTCCTTTCTTGTGTGCCATGGCTGATGGTGCTTACTTCTTGTCGTCCTTTTTCGGAGCGGCCTTCTTGGAGGCTGCTTTCTTGGTAGCTGCCTTCTTCGGGGCGGCCTTCTTGGCGGGTGCCTTCTTCGCGGCAGCGGCCTTCTTGGCTACGGGTGCGGCCTCGGCGGTCTCGCGCGTCTTCTTCACCGCAGGGGTGTAGGGGATCACGGCGGGAGCGGTGCTCTTGCTGGCGTCGAATTTTTCGCCCTTGGCCAGGATCGCTTCGATCCAAAGCTCGGTGAGGTATTGGCGATGGCCGTTGACCTTCTGATAGCCCTTGCGGCGCTTCTTCTTGCCTACGAGCACCTTGTCGCCCTTGCTGTGCGAAAGGACCTTGGCGGCGATGCGCGCACCGTCCACCATGGGGGTGCCGATGCTCATCTTGCCATCATTGCTCACGAGGAGCACATTACCGAGCTCCACGTGCTTTCCTTCCTCGAGTTCGAGGCGGTGCACCTTCAGCTTCTGGGGGGCCTGCACTTTGAATTGCTGGCCGGCGATCTCTACAATGGCGTACATGCTTCCTGAAAATGGGGTGCGAAAGTAATGGTTCTTTATGATCCGACAAACATCGGGATCAGTTGTTGGTTGTCACTTGTTAATTGTCAGGAGGTTCCGGTGGCTTCAGCTGCCAACTTGGACTCAAGACTCCCGACTAAAGGACTCCCGACTGGCACTCACTTCAGTCCAAACGCCTTCTTCACTGCAGGCACAGCGTCCAGTTCCTCCCAAGGGAAGAGCCGCACCTTCACTGTGGCCTCCTGACCGGCGTTCTTGAATTTCTTGGTCACCGTTTGAGGTGTACGGCCCATGTGCCCGTAGGCGGCGGTCTCGCTGTAGATCGGCGTGCGCAGGGCGAAGCGTTTCTCAATGAAGTAGGGGCGCATGTCGAACTCCGCCATCGCTGCGACCTTGTTGGCGATCTGGCCATCGGTCAGCTTCACCTTGGCGGTGCCATAGGTGTTCACATAGAAGCCCACCGGCTTCGCCACCCCAATGGCATAGGCCACCTGTACCAGGATCTCGTCGCAGACGCCTGCCGCCACGAGGTTCTTGGCGATGTGCCGCGCCGCGTAGGCCGCGCTGCGGTCCACCTTGCTGGGGTCCTTTCCGCTGAAGGCACCGCCGCCGTGCGCGCCCTTGCCACCGTAGGTGTCCACAATGATTTTGCGGCCGGTGAGACCGGTATCACCGTGCGGCCCGCCGATGACGAACTTGCCTGTGGGGTTGATGTGGTGGATGACCTTCCCGTCAAAGAGGGCCTGCACGCGCTTGGGCAACTGCTTCTTCACGCGGGGGATCAGAATGTCGATCACGTCCTGCTTGATCTTGGCGAGCATCTTCTTCTCGCTGTCGAAGTCGTCGTGCTGGGTGCTGATGACGATGGCGTCGATGCGCCGGGGCGTGTGGTCGTCGTTGTACTCGATGGTCACCTGGCTCTTGGCGTCCGGGCGCAGGTAGGGCATCTTGGAGTTCTTCTCGCGACGGATCACGGCGAGTTCCTGCAACAGGCGATGGCTCAGGTCCAGCGCGAGCGGCATGTAGTTGTCGGTGTCGCGGCAGGCGTAGCCGAACATCATGCCCTGGTCGCCGGCGCCCTGATCCTCCGGCTTCTTGCGCACCACACCTTGGTTGATGTCCGGGCTTTGCTCGTGGATGGCGCTGAGGATGCCGCAGCTATCGGCCTCGAACATGTATTCGCTACGCGTGTAGCCGATGCGCTTGATCACGTCGCGTGCGATCTGCTGCACATCGAGGTAGGCCTTGCTCTTCACTTCGCCGCCGAGCACTACTTGTCCGGTGGTCACGAGGGTCTCGCAGGCTACTTTGCTATCGGGGTCGAAGGCGAGGAAATGGTCGATCAACGCGTCGCTGATCTGGTCGGCCACCTTATCGGGATGGCCTTCACTGACGCTTTCGGAGGTGAAGAGGTAGGGCATGCGGTGTGGTTCGATGGAAAGGTTGGTGCGCGAAAGCGCAATTGAGGGGCGCAAAGGAAAGAGTTTGTGACGAACCCGCGAATTGCTACAGATGCAAAGCGCAAAGGACACAAGGATCTCCTATCGCCCGGTCAACTCCTTAAAGACATCCTCCAAGCCGCGCTCGGTCTTCTGCATCGTGAGGACCTTCAGACCTTTGTCCACAGCGAATTGGAACACGGTGGGCCGGATATCGCTTTCGCTGGAAAAGATCAGCGTCCAACTATTCCCACTGATGTATTCCGCGCCGGTCACTTCTGGGAGACCTAGCAGTTCCTCGGCGGTGACGCGCCCATCGAACTCCACAAAGATCGCTTGCCGCTGATCGCCCATGCCGCGCATGTGCTTCGCATTGTCATCCGCCACGATGCGTCCCTTGTCGATGATGATCACCCGGCTGCAGATGGCCTCCACCTCCTGCATGATGTGGGTGCTGAGCATCACCGTGCGCGCCTCGCCGATGTGCTTGATCAATGCGCGGATCTCCGCGAGCTGGTTGGGGTCCAGACCGCTGGTCGGTTCGTCGAGGATCAGCACCTGCGGGTCGTGGATCATCGCTTGCGCGAGGCCCACGCGCTGGCGGTAGCCCTTGCTGAGCGCGCCGATCTTCTTGTGCTGTTCGCGGCCCAGACCTACCATGTCGATCATCTCGCTTACACGGGCGGCCTTTTTGCGGATGCCGTAGAGCCCGGCCGTGAATTCGAGATATTCCTTCACATAAAGATCGGTGTAGAGCGGATTATGCTCGGGCAGGTAGCCGACGCTGCGACGCACGTCCATGCTGTTCTCGCGGATGTCGAAGCCGCACACACTGGCGTCGCCGGAAGTGGGCGGCAGGAAGCAGGTGAGGATCTTCATCATCGTGCTCTTGCCCGCGCCGTTGGGGCCGAGGAAGGCGACGACCTCGCTGCCGCCGATCTCGAAGAAAACATCGTCCAGCGCCTTCTGCGCACCGAACTGCTTGGTGATGTGGCGGACGGATATCGACATGATGCGCGAAAGTAGCGGGCGCTGCGTGGACCTGTTATGTGTGCTTGGTAAAAGGAGTGAATGCGCCTGTTCACTTTCGGTGATCACGAATGCAGCCATTCCTGCGACCTTTGCCGCATGCCCACCGGCCTCGTCATGCGTTCCACCGGCAGCCGCTACCTCGTGCGCGGTCCCGATGGCACGCTCCATCACTGCATCGCCAAGGGCAAGCTGCGCATCAAGGGCTACAGCTCCACGAATCCATTGGCCGTAGGCGATGTGGTGGAGTTCACGCCCGGCGTGGAGAAGGTCGGGAATGAGGTCGTGGGAGCGATCACTGTCTTGCACGATCGTCGCAACTACCTGGTGCGGAAGTCCGTGAACCTCTCGCACCACAAGCACGTGATCGCGAGCAACATGGACCAATGCCTCGTCCTGGTGACGATGGCGCGACCGCGAACCTCTTTCGGTTTCATCGACCGTGTTCTGGTGACCGCTGAAGCCTACCGCATCCCGGCGGTCGTCATCTTCAACAAGGTTGATGAATACGAAGACCCGGAATTCGAGCTGCTCGCGGAATACGAGGACGTTTACCAAAGCGCGGGCTACCGCACGGTGATCACCTCCGCATTGAAAGGCACCGGCCTCGATGAAGTGAAGACACTGCTCGAAGGAAAGGTCTCGTTGCTGGTGGGGCATAGCGGCGTCGGGAAAAGCACACTGGTGAACACCGTCGATCCTGAGCTGGACCTGCATACTTGGGAAGTCAGTGCTTCCACCGAAAAGGGCCAGCATACCACGACAAATGCGCGGATGTTCGAATTGCAGTTGTCAGTTGTTGGTTCTCAGTTGTCAGGGCAGACCGCAGCTGGAAGCGACGAGTTGGCGGAAGCCGATCGGAGAAAGCCTGACAACAAACAACTGAAAACTGAGAACTACCCGCCAACCTTCATCATTGACACACCCGGCGTAAAAGGATTCGGCCTTGTCGACATGACACCGGACGAGATCGTGGACCAGTTCCCGGAGATGTTCGCGCTGAAGGGCGCTTGCCGCTTCAATGATTGCAAGCATCTCAAGGAGCCGGGCTGCGCGGTGATCGCGGCGGTGGAGGAGGGGACGATCGCTGCCAGCCGGTACAACAGTTACGTGGACATGGTGGAGGGCGTGGATGAAGAAAGTCCTTACCGGGTGGATTGAAGGGAGGCTACCGCAAAGGACACGAAGGGCACAAAGGGATCAATGCAATAAGAAGAGCGGATGATGAAGAAGATCGGTTTCCCGCAATTGTTCATGGGTGTCGCGGTCGCTCTCATGGTAGCCTGCCATGCCAGCGCTCCGGTGGCACAGACTACGGTGCCGGCAAAAACTCCTGATACAGGTGCCCTTTTATCGCAGCAGAATGTGGATGCCACGATCTACCAATACAGCTCGGCGGAGGTCTACCGCCTTTATGAGCAGGGTTATGAACTCGCTCGGATCCGTCTCGACGCGAACCTGCAACGGCCACACACGCTGCCGCCCGCGGTGATCGTGGACATCGATGAGACGGTCCTTGATAACAGTCCCAACAACGTAACGGACATCGTGCATGGGCGCACGTATTCGCCTGCGACCTGGAAGCAGTGGACGAACATGGCCAGCGCGAAGGCCTTGCCGGGGGCGGTGGACTTCCTGAACTATGCCGTCGGCCGGGGCTGTGCCATCTATTACATCTCCAACCGTGATGTGGATGAGGAGCTGGCCACCGTGAAGAACTTGCAGATCGCCGGCTTTCCCATGGCGGACGAGGAGCATGTGATGCCCATGACAGACAGCAGCGACAAGACCGAGCGTCGAGCCGAGGTGGCGAAGGACCACTACATCGCGCTGTTGGTCGGTGACCAGCTCACGGATTTCGATCAGCGTTTCCATGACCGCACGGCAGACATGGGCAAGAAGCAAGTTGATGCACTGCGTGATTCCTTGGAACACTACTTCATCATGCTGCCCAACTCCATGTATGGCCGCTGGCTGGACGTGATAACCAGCCGCCCGGATTCGGTGAAGCTTCGGAACAAGGCGCGCTTCCTGGAACAGAACGCCTACTGATGCGAGCGGTGGTGCAACGCGTGGCCGAGGCCTCCGTCCGCATTGAGGACCGCTTGCACGCGGAGATCCAGCATGGGCTGCTGGTGCTGCTTGGCGTTGAGGTTGGCGATACCACGGAAGATCTGGAATGGCTCTGCGGAAAGATCGCGCGGATGCGCCTCTTCCCGGATGCCGATGGTGTGATGAACCTCGACGTGAACGAAGCGCTGGGCGAGATACTGCTCGTGAGCCAATTCACCCTGCACGCCAGCACGCGCAAAGGCAACCGCCCGAGCTATATCCGCGCGGCGCGGCCCGAGGAAGCCATCCCACTTTACCTGCGCGCCAAGCAACTCCTCAGCGAATTGACACAGGCCCGCGTGAAGACCGGTGAGTTCGGCGCGGACATGCAGGTGGCATTGATCAACGACGGACCGGTCACGATCGTGATCGACAGCAGGACCAAAGAATAGCTGCAACATGGCGGACGAAACGAATGAGATCACACCCGTAGGCGAACTGCAATCCGAGGTAGACGCATGGATCAGCGAAACGGGTGTGCGCTACTTCAACGAACTGACGAACATGGCGATCCTTACCGAGGAAACGGGCGAGGTGGCGCGCATCATCGCGCGGCGCTTTGGCGAGCAGAGTGAAAAGGGAAGCGACAAGGGAAAGGACCTGGGGGAGGAACTTGCGGATGTGCTCTTCGTCGCGATCTGCTTGGCGAATCAAACGGGCACCGACCTCAGTGCGGCCTGGGCGAAGAAGATGGAGAAGCGCACCAAACGGGACGCGGAGCGGCACAAGCAGAACCCGAAGTTGAGGTGATCAACGCTGCGCCACGAAGAATCGACCCGTGGCCGAGACCGCTCCGTCACTGATCAGATAGAGCAGGTAACTACCAGGTGCAAGGGAACGCGTATCCAGCACGGTGTGGTCGGAGTTAAGTGCAATGTGACGTAGGTGCCTTCCTTGCATGTCCATCAACTCAATTGTTCCATGCCCATGCGTGGTCGTTACTTCCACTTGCCCGTCTGATACAGTCGGGACCACGGACAACATCGGACGGTCGGTGTGTTCTTCGATCCCGGTCAGGAAGTAGACGCAGAAGGTCATATCGTGCACCACTTGCCCGAGTATCGTGCCGTTCCGCCACTCGATGCAGCGAATCGCGATATCAAAATTGCCCGGCATTGGCGGGTCGCTCCATTGGACTATGCCGGTGTGTGGGTCGATCGTCAGCGTGCTTGTTCCCGGATCGACCTCATCGGGAAAGACATAGCCGGAAATGGGTTCGCAATTCTGCCCTTGCGGTACTACGAGATCGAACGCAAGGCTATCACCGTCCGGGTCGTATACCTGCGGATCGAGGGTGAGGACGTTTTCATTGAAATAGACGCTGTTCAGTGCATTCACGAATATCGGCGATGAATCAGTGGCACCGGACGACGGGATCACGAGAAGCGCGGGGACGCAAAGAGGGATGTTCCCGCCCGCCGGAATATTGGTAATGAAGGGGATTCGGGTGCCCTTTAAAACGGACAATGAATAGGATCCTGGTCCAGGATAGGTGTGCTGTGTTGTCAAGGTCCTCACCATTATTTCGGAGCAATTGCCTTCGACGATAACGGTGGAGGTCGAACTGACCGTATCCGTTATCCCATCGCCGAAATTGACGATCGCCCACGGCGGGCCCGCTTCCCCATTCGGGTTGATGTAGAACTGAAGTTCAATGGAGTAGGTGAGGCCGGATACCTGCGCGAATCGGAACTCCCCACCGTATTTATCCCCGGCGCTTGCCATGGTGGCAATGCCGATGAACGGGAGTAGAAGAAGGGCACGCATGTTCTGATCGACGAAAGAACGAAGTTAGGCCACTGGCGAAGGCATGGGGAGGATCATCACAACGATGTAATGGGTGGCCTGCAGCCCAAGTTGATGTTGCCGGAAGATGAGACGCACGCTATTTCATCGGAGCGGTAAAAGACTTCATGTGGCCTTGGCAATAAGGTGATGCGCATGCTGTCGCTTTGCGGCATGAAAACGCAACAGATGTACACCGCACGCAACTGGGACTGGCCATCGTGGGCATTGACCGCCGTGGCACTACTGGGCCTGATGGGCCTGGCCTATGGACAAGGAGACCAACTCTCCACATTAACACCGTTGCCCGCGCGGTCGACGGCTGCAGAAGTGCGCAAACGGGCACCCGAGTTGGCGCCCACAAAAGTTCCAGTGCAGATCACCGACGACGGGCGACAAGGTGACGAGCGCTCGGCCACGGCCCAGCTGATCTTCGCATTTACAAGCGAGGATGCACACTCGATCACCGTGGATGTCCTCGACGAGAGTGGCCGCGTGGTAAGCCAACGCACGCTGACCGCCAAGCCCGGCAGGAATGCCCTGGCCATGGATGTGTCCGACCTGCGAGAAGGGCGTTATGCAGCGAGGATCACGCAGGGGGATGGTGGCCGCGTAGTGCGCTTCCACCGCTGAGCGGGCAGCGACGTCAAGTCAAGTGGACAGCCGGCCGGGAGGTCGGCTTTTTGTTTGGAAGTTCGGCCTGTGCGTTGTTCGATATTTCCTAAGGTCCGTTCGCGAATGCCCCCATTGCCATTTGCGCTCATCCGTTTCGGTCACTGGACGTTCATCCTTAATTTGGCATCAGACAACAGTTGAGATAAGGGAGCCTGAAAAAGGAAGCCAACGATGGTCCGGGGACGAGGTCACGAAAGCAGAGCGATTTGGTGCTCTATCCTAATTGGCATGTTGTCCACAGTTTGCCATGCACAGGAGAAATGTATCTGTTCGGCACAGGTGATATCCTTCTATGCAAAAACTCACAGTCGTGTCTCAATGGAGGCGATCAAGGATACCGCGAACGGCTTCGATTATGCGGATGTGGCTATTGATGGCTTCTTCGCAGGCCAATTTTCGCATCTTAAACCTTCAAGTGACACGATCTCCAACGCTAGGTCATACTACTGGCTTCGCTGCCCGGAACGTTCCTATCAGGTCGTCCTCGGGCGCAACCGTGTTATCAATGTTGATGGTATGAATTATCAATATGACAGCCTTCTTGTTGAAAATTTGGCGCGTGTATTTCCTGAGAAGGAACGTCTTCGTTACCTCCCTTACCTCTTCTCCACGACTCCTTAGAGAGTATGGAACTCTGAGGTATTCGAAACTCAGTTCGCGAACATCTCCCGCACCCGCTCGAAGAAGCCTCTGTCCTTATTGGTAGGCTTGGGCTGCATGCCGGGGCTGTCACGGAGTTTCTCCAAGGCCTTCTTCTCGTCCTTGTTCAGTTCGGTGGGCGTCCACACCATCACATGTACGAAGAGATCTCCGTGGCCGTGACGGTTCACGCTCGGCAAACCTTTGCTCTTCAGGCGTAGGACGTGGTTGCATTGGGTGCCAGGCTCGATCTTCATCGTGGCCTTGCCGCTCACCAAAGGCACTTCGATGCTGGTGCCCAAGGCCGCGTCCACCACGGTGATGAAGGCCTCGTAGTGCAGGTTGTTGCCATCGCGCTTCAACTCCGGATGATCTTCTTCCTCGATCACCACCAGCAGGTCGCCGGGCACGCCGCCAGCAGGGGCCTCGTTGCCCATGCCGCTCAGGTTGAGTTGCATGCCTTCCTCCACGCCGGCCGGGATCTTCACGGTCACCAGGCTCTCCTCGCGCACGAGCCCGTTCGCATCGCTGCCGGGTGCGCGCTTGCTTACGGTCTGCCCCATGCCGCCACAGGTGGGGCAGGCCGTCACCGTTTGCATCTGGCCGAGGAAAGTGCTCTGCACGCGATGCACTTGCCCTGCGCCTTTGCAAGTGGGACAAGTGGCGTACTCGGTTCCTTTAGGACGCACGAGCTTTTGGAGCTTCAACTGCTTCTCCACGCCGTCGGCGATCTCCGCCAAGGTCAGCTTCATGCGCACGCGCAGGTTGCTGCCTTTCACGGTACGGCGTTGCTGTCCGCCACCGAATCCGCCGAAGCCTCCGCCACCGGCAAAGCCACCGCCGAAGATGTCGCCGAACTGCGAGAAGATGTCATCCATGTTCATCCCGCCGCCTTGGAAACCGCCGCCGCCGCCCATGCCGGCACCGGCATGACCGAAGCGGTCATAGCGCGCTTTCTTCTCGGGATCACTCAAGGTCTCATAGGCGTTGGCCGCCTCCTTGAAGCGGTCTTCCGCCGTGTGATCACCGGGATTTTTGTCCGGGTGATGCTTGATGGCCAGCTTCCGGTAGGCCTTCTTGATCTCGTCCGCGCTGGCGTTGCGGGCCACGCCCAGCACTTCGTAAGGGTCTTTCTTGCTCATGGCAGGTGTCGGTCCAAGGGACCGGCATTAAACACGTTACTCGCCGACGACGACTTTCGCGTAGCGGACCACTTTGTCATTCAGCGTGTAGCCGTTCTCCACCACATCGATCACCTTGCCTTTCAGTTGCGGCGAGGGAGCGGGCACCTTGGAGATGGCCTCGAACAGTTCAGGGTCGAAGGGCTCACCCTTTGCACGCATCACTTTCAGGCCATGGGCCAGAAGGATATTGGCGAACTTCTGGTGGATCAATTCGAAGCCTTGCTTCACCGCATCGACATCATCGACATCGGCGTTGTGCACGATCGCACGCTCCATGTCATCGAGCACGGGCAGGATGCTCTTCAGCGTATCCGCGCCGGCGCTCATCAGCAGGTCCATGCGTTCCTTGGCGGTGCGCTTGCGGAAGTTGTCGAACTCGGCATGCAGGCGCACATACTTGTCGTGCAGGGCGCTGTGCTCGGTGTTCAGCGCATCCAATTCACCGCGAAGGCGCTCGGCCTCGCTATCCATTCCACGGACCTCATCGCCAAGGGCGTGTTCCGAAGCGGCCTCGGAAGCCGCACTCAACGGGTTCTCATTTGAAAAAGAGGAACTGCCACGGAAGGTTTCCTCGGGACTGACATCAGGTCGTTCCGACATGGTTCTGCGCTTATTTCTGAATGGATTCCGCACGGGACAAGTTCAGTGCCGCCCGGTATGGAGCGGCCATTGCGGCGCGAAGATGGGACAGATCGACAGGATCCCCGGAAAGGGCCGTCAATTCCGCATCATGGATCAGAAGCTCTTCACGTACTTGTCCAAGGCCTGGTCCAGTTGGTCACCGCGCAGGTTCTTCGCCACGATGACACCGTTGGGATCCAACAGGAAGTTCATCGGGATGGAATTGATGCCATAGAGGCGGGCACCCGCTGAGTTCCATTGGCCCAGGTCGCTGACGTGGTTGGGCCATTCCAGGCCGTCCTGCGCGATGGCCTGTTGCCAGCTCTTGCGGCTCTTGTCCAAGCTCACGCTATAGATGGTGAAGCCCTTGGCGTCCTTGAATTTCGCCTTGCTGTATTTCTCATAGGCGCGCAGCACGTTCGGATTCTCATGTCGGCAGGGGCCGCACCAGCTTGCCCAAAAATCCACCAGCACGTATTGGCCCTTTAATGAGGACAGCTTGATCACCTTGGTGCTGTCAGGATTGAAGAACGCCAGCTCTGGAGCTTTGTCCCCGACGGAGGTGCCCACCTTTTCCCCTCCATTGGAAAGGTGTGCGGTGAAACCGAAAACGGCCAGTAGGACGACACCGCCCACGACGGCGATACGGGTCTTGTTCATCACGGTGCGAATGTTCATGGTGCGAAGGTAGGGGGGATGTGAGGCCGCCTCTTTGCCATCATCGTGCCGGGATCGGAAAGGCAACAGGTGAGTTGGCTGGTGCTACTGGGACTTCTTCTTATCGGCCTTCTTCGCCTTCTTGGCCGCCGCTTTTTCTTCTTCCGCCTGCTTCTTCTTGGCGGCGGCAAGCTTGGCGGGATCGCGCTCCAGCATGGCGCTCAGCGCGTGGTCGAGGTCCTCGTCGTGTACGTCCATGGCTACGATCTTTCCCGTGGCGTCGATCAGGACGTTGGTGGGAATGAAGTGCACCTGATAGGTGTTGGCGGCGGTGTTGTTGCCGTCCGCCACCGCGCCCACATGCCAGGGCCAGTCCAGCTTGTCCTGCGCGATCGCCTTCTTCCAAGCGTCACCGCCACCGGCGCGGTCGAGGCTTACGCTGAAGACGCGGAAGCCTTGGGCATTGGCGAAGACACTGTCCTGATACGCATGATAGGCCGCGCGCACGTTGGGATTCTCCATGCGGCAAGGGCGGCACCAGCTGGCCCAGAAGTCGAGCAGCACCACATGGCCGCGCTGATCCGAAAGACGCAAGGTGTCGCCCTCGGGGTTGAGCATGGCGACATCCGGTGCCACATCACCCACGTTGACCCCATTGAGCCGCTGCTGCGCCTGCACCGGCGAAAGAAGGAGCGAGGAGAGAGCGGTAAGACCGGCGAGAGCGAGCTGTTTCATGGTGCGAAGGTCGGGCACGTGGATGGATCAGGCGATGCGCTCGATCTTGGCACCAATGGCGTTGAGCCGCTCCGCGATGCGCTGGTAGCCGCGGTCCACCTGCTCGATGTTGTGGATGGTGCTGGTGCCCTCGGCGCTTAATGCGGCGATCAGCAGCGATACCCCGGCGCGGATGTCGGGGCTGGTCATGGTGATGCCGCGCAAGGGCTGCTCGAAGTCGTGGCCGTTCACCTGCACGCGGTGCGGATCGCAGAGCGTGATCTGCGCGCCCATCTCGATCAGCTTGTCCACGAAGAACAGGCGGCTCTCGAACATCTTCTGGTGGATCAGCACGCTGCCCTTGGATTGCGTGGCGGTGACGATGATGATGCTGATCAGGTCGGGCGTAAAGCCGGGCCAAGGCGCATCGCTGATGTTCATGATGCTGCCGTCGATGAAGCGCGTGATGGCGTAGTGGTCCTGGGCAGGCACGTGGATGTCGTCTCCTTTGCGTTCCACATGAATGCCCAATCGGCGGAAGGTGTCGGGAATGATTCCGAGGTGCTCATAGCCGGTGTCCTTGATGGTGATGGTGCTGCGGGTGAGCGCGGCCATGCCGATGAAGGAGCCGATCTCGATCATGTCCGGCAGCAGGCGATGCTCGGTGCCGCCGAGTTCCTTCACGCCGTCTATATGGAGCAGATTGCTTCCGATGCCGTGGATCTTCGCACCCATGCGGACGAGCATGTGGCAGAGTTGCTGGAGGTAGGGTTCGCAGGCGGCGTTGAAGATGGTGGTGCGCCCTTCTGCGAGCACGGCGGCCATCACGATGTTCGCAGTACCTGTGACGCTGGCCTCATCGAGCAGCATGTATGTGCCTTTCAGCCGTTTCGCTTCGGCCTTGAAGAAGCCTTCCTTGGCGTCGTAGTTGAAGGTGGCGCCGAGTTTCTCGAAGCCGATGAAGTGCGTGTCCAAACGCCGCCGGCCGATCTTATCACCGCCGGGAGTGGGGATGTATCCGGTGCCGAAGCGGGCCAAGGACGGTCCGACCACCATCACGCTGCCGCGCAGGCCACCGCCCATTTTCTTGAACTCCGGCTTCAGGAAGAATTCGATGTCCACGTTCTTCGCTTGGAAGCGCCAATCGCCGTCGCCCAACTTCTCGACGCCCACGCCCATCGCGCGCAGCAGGTCGATCATCTTGTTCACGTCCACGATGTCCGGCACGTTGCGGATCGTCACCGGCTCGCTCGTGAGCAGCACCGCGCACAGCACCTGCAAGGCCTCGTTCTTCGCTCCTTGAGGGATCAGCTCACCACTGAGGCGATGCCCTCCTTCGATCTTGAAACTTCCCATTGTATGCGCCGAAGCCTTCGGCGAAGGTGTATAACGCGAAGGAACTACGACAGGATCCTTTTTCGCGGGCCTCGCTTCACTCGCTTTCAACAACGCGATGTCGTTGACGATGGAATGCTCCGTCAGATCCGCCAACGGTAGTAAAATGTCAGAGCCAAGGAGTAGTCGCGTGTGGACCCGGACTCGTGGTAGGTGATCGAATAGCACGGAATCATTCCTGAAAATTCCAAGGCAAGATCTGCATGGTCCAAATGCCAGATCCGCCCGCCTCCGGCAAGGAGTGGGATGTAGGTGCTGTGCGATGAATAGACAAAGGGGCGCTGCTCTCCGGAGTACAGGTAGGTCACCTCGCCCGTGGATCGACTGCGGTCGATGCGAAGCCCTGAGGCCAGCTTCCAGTACCACTCCTTGGATCTTTGCCGACGGTTGAACGTTCGTTGAAAGCCGAGGGCAATGGAGATTTGGCTCTCGTGCAAGTTGCTCTGCCAAGTTGCAGAAGTGGTATCTCCTCCGGTGGCCAATTCCCGGGGACCGCCTGTGTATGTGTAGTGCGTAACGTGAGGAATGTGAAAAATCGCATCCCCGGTCCAGTAGTTCCGCTTGTGCGGGTGATATGTCGCGCTCGCACCAACCCCGGGAGCGACATACAGGTGTGAACCCTGGAACGTTGCCAAGTCCGCTTGCGGCCCCAGCGCCCATTGCCCAAAGCAGCTAAGACTCGTCGTAAAAATGATCAAGCACGATAGCAGGTGGCGCGCCATGCGCAGGAAACGGGTACACCGCTCCAGTATTGCTTTTGAGAATAGTTCGATCGCGCTCCGTCGTGGCCAATGCCTTCGATCGCCTGATCGACACATAGAGTACTAGTACCGCTTCTTGTTCCGGTTCCGATGCCGCTTCTTTCCACCACCACTGCCTCCGCCATTGTTGTTGTTGTTGTGGCGTTTGCGCCCGAGGTCCACGGCGTTGCGCGGTCCGTTGCGCTGGGCCTGGAGTAGGGCATCGGTGTTTGCGAGCTGCTGTTCCGGCGTCAGTTTCAGCTTGCCTTTGCCGAGGTCGGCGAGGTCCTTTACGATCGCGCCATCACCCACGCTGTCGCGGTTCCAAGTGAGGAACTGCTTCTTCATGTGGTTGGCGATCATCAGCGTGAAGGCGGCCTTGTCAGCTCCTTCCTCCATCGCTGCGCACTGTTCGATCATGCGTTCCACCAGCTTGCCATAATGCCCGAAACGGATCGATGTCTTGGGATAGGCGACCGGCTCCGGCTTGGACTTGAGGCCTTCCGCCGTTGGCGCAGGATAGGGGCTGTCCACGTCGAGGGCGAAACCGGCCATCACATGCAGGTGGTCCCAGAAGGTGCGGTCGCTGTTCTCGTTGTTGCGCAATTGCGGATTCAGCTTGCCGATGGCCTGCACGACGGCGCGGGCCATGCGGGTGCGCTTCTCGCGGTCCTCCTCCTGCACGCATTCCTCCACCATGCGCTGCACGAGGCGGCCGTACTCGGGAATGATCAAGTGGTTGCGCTGGGTATTGTAGTCAAATGCGAAGCTCATCGGAAAGTGGTAGGTCGGCCTGTCAAAGTGAAAGGGGCGCTGTCCGTGTAGGAGAGGCCGAGGCCGTGGTGCGCCAAATGTAGGGGATGGGTCTGAGTTTTCGTTTGCTCCCTCAGGCTCACGAAGTGGATCGTGATGCCAAGAGTTCTCCGCGCCTCCGCGTCTCTGCGGCTCAACTGACCACCCGCAGCTTCGCGAAGCGCAACAGCAATTGCTTCTGCCCGGCGGCGGGGAAGAAGATGGTCGCCTTCAGGTCAGGGGCCGTGCCCTCCACTTTCGTCACTTTGCCCTTGCCGAAGCGGGCATGCTCCACAGTGACGCCTTCCTGAATGTCCTCCGGCGCGGCCTCACCCAAGGTGCTGGTCGCTTCGAGCGGAGAGCCGCTGGATGTGATCTTCTTCAGGTTGCGTTTTAGAGGAGGCGGCGCAGGAGCCGAGGTAGCCGCGGTCCGCGTGCGTTCTTGGAAGGGTTGTCGTGTAGGCGAAGTGGTTCGCGCCGTGCTGTTCCGTTCCGTGAAGGAGCCGCGTTCAAAGGCCGGCATCTCATACCGCGAAGGCATCTGCAAATACTTCTTGTCGATCTCCTGCAAAAAGCGGCTCGGCTCGGCGCTCTGCAACGTGCCCCATTTGTAGCGGCTGCTGGCGTAGCTCAGCGTGGCGCGCTTCTCCGCGCGGGTGATCGCCACGTAGAACAAGCGGCGTTCTTCCTCCAGGTCCGCGCGACTCTGCACCGCCATCATGTTCGGGAAGAGATTTTCTTCCAGCCCCACGATGTACACGTATGGAAACTCCAGGCCCTTCGCGCTGTGTACGGTCATCAGGCTTACGCGGTCCTGGTCGTTCGGGTCGTTGTTGTCGGCGTCGGTAAGGAGCGCCACGTCGATGAGGAAATCCGGAAGTGTGCGCAAGGTCTGCTCGCCATCTGCCACCGTCTCCGGGTCCGTGCCGGGTTCTGTAGTGGGGGAATCCTGTGATGGATCACTGAACTCCTTCATGCCGTTCAGCAATTCCTGAATGTTCTCGTAGCGGCTCACGCCTTCAGGGGTCTTGTCCGCGAAGAGGTCCTGCAAGAGGCCCGTGGTTCGTGCGATGTATTCGCCCAGCGCATAAGCGCTCTGCGTCTCCAGCATCGTCTGGAAACTGCGGACCATCATCACGAACTGCGCGATCTTCTTCTTCAATCCATCGTGCAGACCGACTTCGCTGAGATGGTCGTGGATGATGTCCCAGATGCTCTTGTCGTGCTGGTTTGCGGCGACCATCAGCTTGTCTATGGTGCTCTGCCCGATGCCGCGCACGGGGTAGTTGATCACCCGCTTCAGCGCTTCTTCATCATTGGGATTGCAGGTTAGACGGAAGTAAGCGGTGAGGTCCTTCACCTCTTTGCGCTGGTAGAAGCTGAGCCCGCCGTAGATGCGGTACGGGATGTTCATCTTCCGCAGCGCTTCCTCCATGCTGCGGCTCTGCGCATTGGTGCGGTAGAGGATCGCGAAGCCATGGTTCGGCACCTGCTCGTGCATCTTGGTGCTGAAGATGTCGTTCGCCACGAAGCGCCCTTCCTCGTTGTCGCTGACGCTGCGTACCACCGGCAAGGGCATGCCTTCATCGTTGGCCGTCCATACGGTCTTGTCGAGGCGCTCGCGGTTCTTCTCGATCAGGCTGTTCGCCGCGTTCACGATATTCTTCGTGCTGCGGTAGTTCTGCTCCAGCTTGAAGACCTGGTGCTCCGGATAGTCCTTCTTGAAGTTGAGGATGTTCTGGATGTTCGCCCCGCGGAAGGCATAGATGCTCTGGCTGTCGTCGCCGACCACGGTAAGGTTCTCATGCCGTGCGGCGAGCGTGCGCACGATGTTGTACTGCGCGAGGTTGGTGTCCTGGTACTCGTCCACAAGGATGTACTGGAAGCGCTGCTGGTACTTCAGCATCACGTCCGGATGGTCGCGGAAGAGGATGTTGGTATTGAAGAGCAGGTCGTCGAAATCCATCGCGCCGGCGCGGAAACAACGTGCGGCATACTGCTGATAGATCAGTCCGATCTGCGGGCGCATGTTGGCGGCATCGCTGGCCATCAGTTCTCCGTTCTCCAAATACTCCTTCGCGCCGATCAGGTTGTTTTTCGCGATGCTGATGCGCCCGTGCACCTGGTTCGCCTTGTAGAGTTTCTCATCCAGATTGAACTCCTTCACGATGGTGCGGATCAGCGAGCGGCTGTCATCGGAATCGTAGATGGTAAAATCCTTTGGGTAGCCCAGCTTATCAGCCTCGGCACGGAGGATGCGCGCGAAGACGCTGTGGAAGGTGCCCATCCAAAGGTTCTGCGCTTCGCCGCCGGGGACCAGCTTGGCGATGCGCTCCTTCATGCTCTTCGCCGCCTTGTTGGTAAAAGTGAGCGCAAGGATGCGGAAGGCATCGACGTCCTTGGTGAGCAGGTGCGCGATGCGGACGGTGAGTACACGGGTCTTGCCGCTGCCGGCGCCTGCAATTACCATCGTGGGACCGTCGGTGGCCTCAACGGCGGCCAGTTGGGCGGGATTCAGCCCGTCGAGATGCTTCATGGACGGCCAAAGTTAGCGGCATGATCGAGGGACACAGAATAATACCTCGTGTGTTCACCTGATGATTCCGTGGGAATGGATGGCCCGTCGCTGGAGGGAACGTCAAAAGCAAAGGCCGCCTCGCATTTGCGAAGCGGCCTTTGCCAAAGAAAGATCCCTGCTTAGCGTACCACGGTCATCCGTTTGGTGGACACCGCGTTGTTCGTGGTGAGGGTATAGAAGTACACACCTGCGTCCAGGTTGGCGGTGTTCACGTCCACGTGATGCACTCCGGGGGCCCTGTTGCCACTCTCCAGGGTCTGCACCGTTTTGCCGCTCACATCGCGCAGTTCCAGGTCCACCATCGCGCTTTGCTCCAGACTGTAGTCGATGCGCGTGGAACCGGTATTGGACGGGTTCGGATAATTCTGGCCGAGCCCGATGCCATTGTGGAATTCATTCTCCGCGATGCCGATGGTGGGGTTGAAGTTCATGCGCACCATCGGGGTTGCGGTCACGAAGAACCATGTGTCGCTGGTCTCCTGGTAGATCACCGAGGTCTGCTCCGGACTTACGCCGCTGGTGCCCACCAAGAGATTCGCCCCTCCGAAGTGCTGCACGCAGACCATGTAGTCACCGGGATCCAACGCGTAGGGCTCATCGAAGATGAAGCTGATGAATTTGTGTCCGCCAAGAGGACTGCGGTCGGCGTCGACGAGCGTGTGGTATCCCGTTTCCGCTATAGGGGTGTATTCAGCGTCGATCAGGGTGAGCTGGGCGTTCAGTTCGATATCGGTCGCCGACGCTATGGAGAAGGCCACATCGATGCCATAAAGCATTTCCGGTACGACCGTATGGAACTTGTTCCCGAGCTTGAACGGGGTCCCGTTATCCGTATCATTATAGCCGCCATCCCGTGAATTGTCGTCGCGGGCATAGATGTAGTCGCTTACCGTGATCTTCCCCGTGCTGGTATTGTCCGCCGGGACCTCGTCGGTACCATCGGCGGTCAACGCGAACTGGACGTTGTGGTCGCCGATAACAGGGGTGGGGGTCCAACCCGGCTGGGGAACCCTGGCCGTATCCGCCGCGCCAGGAGCCACATCGCCGATATCCACGGTCTGGTCATAGCCGTCATCCGTGGTGAAATGCGCCTGCACGTTGGTCGCTGGCTGTGAACCATTATTGAAGTATCCCATCGTCAACGTACGGCCACGGAGCTCCGAGATAGGGAAGATCGTGTAGGGCACGGAGTCGAAGGAAGAGGCCACGTCAAAGTTCCAGTAGGTGGTGGCGGAGGTGTAGAGGCGCATATCCGTGGTGGGCAATGTGACGACCTGGATGTCATCGATCTGCCAATGGTAGGAGTTGAGGTCATTGTCAGCGGTGGCCTCCTCTGTGAAACGGATGCGCACATGGGCGGGATCTGCGCTGATCGCATTCACCAAATTGATCTGGTACATGCGTGTGCCCGGGTCGTCATTGGTGGCGATGGTGCTGTTGGGAACGGTGCAGAACGGGATATTCACATCGACGGCAATGCGTGTGGACCAGTTGAGGCCACCGTCGGTGCTGACATCCACGTAATGCCCGGATTCCTCCTTGCAGCAATAGCGCATGCGTTGGGCGAAACGCAATTCCACATCGGGCGTCGCGCTGAGGTCGATCACCGGGGAGATCAACGAACCGGTGAAGTAAGCGGGTGAGGCGGCGAACGCCGGGGGAGTAACGGAGAAGTTGGTGTTGGCCGAGTCCGAATTGAAGATCATGAAGCCATTGGCCACGGTTGGGGATGCGATGATCTCCGAAGGGTCACTGTACGCTCCGTTGGGACCGGTATGCGTGTACCGCCAAATAGTGCCATTGGCCCCCGATACGGTCCATGGGCCGACACCACCGTTATTGCCTGCAAAGCCGTTGGCGAAGTCCTCCGAAAAGGCTACGTCGCCATCGCGCTGGTGCGTGGACGGGTAGGGTTGGAGATGCATTGGCGTTGCCGCTTGGAGGGTACCAGGTTTTACGAACGCTTGCGGAAGGACGGCGCCAAGACGTTGCGCGGAAAGCCCGCTTCCGACGAGCAGAAGAAGGGCGGAAAGAAGGTAATTCTTGTTCATTGTGTTGGGTTTTTCGTGTTAGAAAACCCAAGGTAGACGCGCCTTTCCGCGAATGTGCGACCTCCTGGCTCCAGTGGTTTGTTCCGTGTTCAACGGGTGTTTCCGACCATTGGAGGCCGACAACGGGAGCGGATGGAAAAGCAAAGGCCGCCTCGCGATCGCGAAGCGGCCTTTGCTTTCAGGAATGTGTGCTCAATGCACCACGGTCATCCGCTTGGTGGAGACCATATTGCTTGTGGTAAGGGTGTAGAAATACACGCCCTCGCCCAAGTTGGCGGTGTTCACGTCCACGTGGTGCACGCCGGGGGCCATGGTGCTGTTCTCCAAGGTCTGCACCAGCTTCCCGCTCACATCGCGAAGCACCATGTTCACCTGTGTGCTGTGTGCCAAGCTCACATCGATGCGGGTACCTCCGTTATCGGCGGGGTTCGGATAGTTCTGGCCCAAGCCGATGCCGTTGTTCATGTCATTCTCCGCAATGCCGATACTCATGCTGAAGTTCATCCGTACCATCGGCGTGCTGGTCACATAGAACCAAGTGTCGCTCGATTGCTGATAGATGAAAGAGGTTTGCTCGGGGCTGATCCCGCTGGTGCCGACGAGGACATTCGCGCCACCAAAGTGCTGCACAGCGACCATGTAGTCCGAACCAGCTGTCAGTTGCACAGGAGTGTCAAAAATGAAGCTCACGAATTTGTGGCCTCCGGTAGGGCAGAGGTCGCTGCTGTAGATCATACGATAGGACGTCTCCGCGAGTGGCGGGAAAGTGGCGTCGTTTGGGTCCAACAACTGGGCATTCAACTCCATTCCAACAGCGGATGTGGTCGGGAAGGCCACGTCGATGCCATACAAGGTTTCATCCGCGATCGTGTGGAAGACATTGCCGATCTTGAATGCAGCGCCCTGATCGGTATCGTTGTATCCGCCATCCAAGATGCCTTTATCCCGCGCATAGATGAAGCTGCTCACCTTCACGGTATCGCTCACTTGATTGTCGGCCGGGTTGGCATCCGTGCTGTCCGAAGCAACACTGTAGTTGATGGCATAGCTGCCTACTGCTGCGGTAGGCGTATATGCTGGCGCGTAATAAAGGACCGTGTCCTCCTGATCGATGGTGCCGGAGTTATGCGTGTCACTATAACCGTCCGAAGTGGTGATGGTGGTTGTCACATTGGACGCGATGGCCGCCCCGGAGTTGGTCACGGTCATGTTCAATCCCAAGGGGCGCAATTCCGAAACCGGATAGATCGTATAGGGCAGTGAGTCGTAGGTAATGGTGGTGATGTTGTCAAAGGCCGTGGTAGAGGAGCCTACCACGGTAAGGTCATTGTTCGGCTGAGGAACGATGACCGCATCATCCACCATCCAGGAATAGTCGCAATTGCCCACATAACGGAAGCGGATGTATACTGTGGACTGGCCGCCGGCGGTGGCCGTGATGGAGACACTCATCGTTGTGGGATTGGCGGTGGAGGCGTTGCTGGCCAGTGTTGAGTTGACCTGTGTCGTCGTCCAATCCGTGCCGTTGTTACTTACGTCAACGAAGGTCTCGCCGGAATAATTGCGGTAATACTCCTGGAATTGGAGCAGGACATACGGATGGCCGGTCAGGTCGATCGGGGTGGTATTCTGGATGTAGGCATTGTCTGAGCCGCAGAGCAGGTCGGAATCATAAAGGGCGAAGCCGTTGGCCGCGGTCGTCGAGGCGATGGCCGCGATCGGGAAATCGCCTGAAGGTGCGGTAGTGCCGATGACCCAAGAGCCGGTTGTGCTGTTGAGATTGCCCATCGTCCACGTGGACGCATCGGAAAAGTCATTGGACCAGATCGGGGCTTGGGCCATCAGACCTGTCGTTGCGATGGTGAAGAGCACCGCAGTGTAAAGCTTTTTCATCAGTTCGTTGTTGCGTTTTCGTCACGAAGGTAGCTGTTGAGACTTCATCTGTAGGGACGAAGTGTTGGGTGGGGAACAGTTAACAAGCTGCGGTTGTTCGCGACCGGGCAAAGGGAGGACTACTAAAGGCAAAGGCCGCCTCGCGATTGCGAGGCGGCCTTTGCCGAAGGGGTTGAGCGCTTAACGCACCACGGTCATCCGCTTGGTGGAGACCATGTTGTTGGTGGTGAGGGTGTAGAAGTACACGCCTGCGCCGAGGTTGGCAGTGTTCACGTCCACGTGGTGAACGCCAGGGGCCATGTTGCTGTCCTCCAAGGTCTGCACCAGTTTGCCGCCGATGTCACGCAACACCAGATTAACGTGGGCGCTCTGCTGGAGGCTCACATCGATGCGGGTGCTGCCGGTGTTGGCAGGGTTCGGGTAGTTCTGACCCATGCCCACGCCATTTTGGAAATCGCTCTCCGCGATGCCGATGGTGGGGTTGAAGTTCAATCGGACCATCGGAGTGTTGGTAACGTAGTACCAAGTGTCGTTGGACTGACGGTAGAAATTGGAGGTCTGGGCCTGGCTGGTCCCGCTGGTGCCGATCAAGACGTCTAGGCCACCGAAGTGCTGCACTACAACCAAGTAGTCCGTACCGGCCGATAGCTGAACGGGGGTATCAAAAAAGAAGTGCAACATCTTGTTTCCGCCCAACGGACTCAGGTCTGCTGAGGTCACGGTGGAGTAGCCTGTCTCATAGAGGGGCTCCTCCGTGGCAGGATCCAAGATCTGCGCATTCAACTCCACATCGACTGCGGAAACGATCGAAAAGGCCACGTCGATGCCGTAAGCCGTCTCATCGACATTGCAATAGAATTTGTTGCCGAGCTTGAAGGCGCTTCCGGGATCGTTATTGTCGTCGTATCCGCCATCGCGTGAGTTCTCATCGCGGGCATAGATGTAGTCGGTCACTGCGATCTTGGCCGTGGCGACGTTGTCGGCGGGCGAATTGTCGGTGGCGTCACCGGTAACCGTGAAGGTTATGTTGTGGTCGCCTACGGTGGTGGTGGGAGTATAGTCGGCAAGACCATTGTGACCGGCCATGGCGGTACCCGTATCGCCAGGAGCGAATGTGACGGGAGCTGTGGTTTGATTGTAGCCGTCATCCACGCTGATATTCGCCTGCACATTGGTGCCGTCGCTAGACCCATTGTTGTAGTAGGTCATGTTCAGTGCCAAGGGGCGCAGTTCCGTAACGGGGAACATGGTGTAATAGACGGAGTCGAAGCTATTTGCCGTGTTGAAGTCCCATGTGGTGGTGGCCGCGCTAAGGACCTTCAGGTCATTAGCGGGAAGGGATTCAATGCTGATGTCGTCGATCTGCCAGTTGTAATGGGTGATGCCGTTGACAGAGCCGTCCTGCGTGAAGCGGAAGCGAACGTTCGCAGGGTTCGCTGTAATGGCACCGGTGAGATTCACGGCATAGAGCAAGGTGCCCGAGTCCGTATTGTCCAAAACACCGTTTTCCACGTTTACCCGCGTCCAAGTGGCGAAGTCGTCGGTGCTGATGTCCACAAAGTGACCGCCATCAGTACTGGTGCTGCAGCAGTAACGGAACCGCTCCGAAAACTTGAGCTGTACGGCTGGCGTCGTCGAAAGATCGATCGCGGGAGAGACCAGCGAGCCGACCAGTTCCACTGGGCTGGCCACGATGGTGGTATCGGTGCCAAAGATCGAGTTGGCGGAATCCGAGTTGAAGATCATGAAGCCGTTGGCCACGGAGGGAGAGGCGATGATCTGTGCGGTGGGATTGCTGTATGCGCCGACAGGTCCGGTAAAGCTGTAACGCCATACGTTGCCGTTCGCCCCGGAGATGGTCCAAGCACCCACATCTCCGTTGTTGCCTGCGAGGCCATTGGCGAAATCTTCGGTGAAGACGATGTCACGCTGGCCGCTCTGGAGGTCCAATGGGTGACCACCTGGATGCGCCTCGAATGTGGCGGGCTGCAGCTTGTTGAAGGCATGCAAGGGAGCGGTGTTCAAGCGCTGCGCCGACAGGCTTCCCCCGATGAGGACGAGGGCGGCCAAGGAGTAAATTCTGTTCATGGTGAGTTTTTTCAAGTTTCCTTCAAGTAGGGTCGAGGGGCGAATTTAGTGATGATCGGTTAATGAACAGTCACCTCCGCTCCGCAGGTCCAAGACAATTGTTCCGCAGGCCGCGTTGTCCAGCGCTTGACCAGATCCGGAGTATTCTATACAGGTCAGTGGCGAGCGGTTGAACGGCACACTAGATCTGTTCGATTGTCTCCTCCATGTATTCGGACACGGGCGGGCAGCTACACACCAAGTTGCGATCCCCGTAGGCATTGTCCACGCGGCTTACCGTGGGCCAATACTTCCAAGCGCGAAGTCCATGCACCGGATAGGCGGCCTGCTCCCGTCCGTACGTATGCGACCAGGTGTCCGAGATCACCTCCTCGCAGGTATGCGGGGCCATCTTCAGGGGGTTGTCAGCCTTGTCCAATTTTCCATCGGCGATATCCGCGATCTCCTTCCGGATCGCGATCATTGCCTCCACGAAGCGATCGAGTTCAACCTTGCTTTCGCTTTCGGTGGGCTCTACCATCAGTGTGCCCGCTACGGGGAAGCTCACCGTCGGCGCATGGAAGCCATAGTCCATGAGGCGCTTGGCGATGTCCTCCACCTCCACACCGGCGGTGCGCTTGAAGTCACGGCAATCGAGGATCATCTCGTGTGCCACCATTCCTACATCGCCCTTGTAGAGGATCGGGTACAGGCCCTCCAGTTTCGCTTTCAGGTAGTTGGCGTTGAGGATGGCGTAACGCGTGGCGTCCGTCAGGCCTTTGTCGCCGAGCATCTTGATGTACGCATAGCTGATCAGCAGGATCAACGCGCTGCCCCAAGGCGCGGAACTCACCGCTGGAATGGCCTTCTCACCGCCGGTCTCCACCAAAGGATGGCCCGGCAGGAAGGGCTTCAACTTTTCATTCACGCAGATGGGGCCCATGCCGGGTCCACCGCCGCCGTGCGGAATGGCGAAGGTCTTATGCAGGTTGAGGTGACAGACATCCGCGCCTACTTCGCCCGGAGAGGTAAGGCCGACCTGCGCGTTCATGTTCGCGCCATCCATATAGACGAGTCCGCCGTTAGCATGGATCGCATCGATCACTTCTCGGATCGCAGCCTCATACACGCCGTGCGTGCTGGGGTAGGTGATCATCAGGCAGGCGAGGTTGTCCTTGTATTGCTCAGCCTTGGCCTTCAGATCGGTCACGTCCACCTGTCCACGCTCATCAGCCTTCACCACCACCACCTTCATGCCGGCCATCACGGCGCTGGCGGGGTTAGTGCCATGGGCGCTGCTGGGGATCAGCGCGATGTCGCGATGCGTGTCACCCTTCGCATGATGGTATGCGCGGATGGTGAGCAGGCCTGCGTATTCACCTTGTGCACCGCTGTTGGGCTGGAGGCTGGTGGCGCTGAAGCCCGTGCATTTCGCCAGGTCGGACTCCAGTTCACGGATCACCGCTTGGTAGCCACCGGCCTGTTCCACCGGCACGAAGGGGTGGAGGCTGGCCCATTCCGGCCACATCAAGGAGATCAACGTGCTGGCAGCGTTCAGCTTCATCGTGCAGGAGCCAAGGGGGATCATGCCATGGACCAGTGAAAAATCCTTGTTCTCCAGGCGCTTCAGGTAGCGCATCAATTCGGTCTCAGTGTGGTGCGCGTTGAAGACCGGATGGGTGAGGAAGTCGGAACTGCGCTGCAGGGCCTTGGGTACAGCAATGCTGGTACCGTTCGATCCGGATGCCGCACCTGCTTTCTTTCCACAGGCCTCAGCCAAAGCGTTCAACACATCGTGCACGTCCGCTTCGCGCGTGGTCTCATCCAGCGCGATGCCGATAAGGTCGCCGCGATAGGAGAGGTTGATGGACCGCGCTTCCATCGCCGCGCGGACCTTCGCCGCGGTGGTGCCTGCTGGAAGCGAGAGCGTGATGGTATCGAAGTAGGCAGCGTTCTGAAGGCCATAGCCCAAGCCCTTTGCGCCTTCGGCCAATTGATGCGCGAGTCCGTGGGTGCGCTTCGCGATCTGCTTCAATCCTTCAGGACCGTGGTAGACCGCATAAGAGGATGCCATCACGGCGAGCAGGGCCTGTGCCGTGCAGATGTTGCTGGTGGCCTTGTCGCGGCGAATGTGCTGTTCACGGGTCTGAAGTGCCATCCGCAGCCCTTGCCGTCCGCGGCGGTCCTTGCTCACGCCGATGATGCGGCCGGGGATCAAGCGCTTGAACTCTTCAGTGGTGCTGAAGAAGGCGGCATGCGGGCCACCATAGCCCATCGGCACGCCGAAGCGTTGGCTGTTGCCCACGCAAACGTCGGCGCCCCATTCGCCCGGAGGCGTCAACAAGGTGAGTGCGAGCAGGTCTGTGCAGACGGCCACCTTCATTCCTGCTGCCTTGGCGTTCGCCGCCATCGCGCGGTAGTCGTTCACCGAACCGTCCATGGCCGGGTATTGCAGCGCGATGCCGAAGCAGTTGTCCGGGATCGGACCTGCGAGCGCGTCGCCGAGGACGATCTCGATACCAAGCGGCTCTGCGCGTGTGCGCAACACGTCGATGTTCTGCGGAAGCAGCTTGCCATCAACGAAGAAGCCGGTGCGGTGCTGGTGTTCTTTCGCGAGCTCGTGGTGGAACATCAACATGGCCTCGGCGACGGCGGTGGCCTCGTCGAGAAGGGATGCGTTCGCGATGGGCAGGCCGGTGAGGTCGCTCACCATCGTTTGGAAATTCAGCAGGGCCTCGAGGCGACCTTGGCTGATCTCTGCTTGATAAGGTGTGTAGGCCGTGTACCAGCCGGGGTTCTCAAAGATGTTCCGCCGGATGGGCGAGGGCGTGATGGTGCCGCTGTAGCCCATGCCGATGTAGCTGCGGAAGACCTTGTTCTTCGCGCCGAGCTCGCGCATGTGGTCCAATTGTTCGCGCTCGCTGAGGGCTGCGCCAACGCTGAGCGGGGATGAGGAAAGGATGCTGTCCGGGAGGGTGCGTTCGATCAGCGCATCTAGCGAGGGTTGGCCGATGGCCTGCAGCATGGCTGCGGTCTCTTGCGCGTTGGGTCCGATGTGACGATCCTGGTAGGTCGTGGATGCCATGAGGGGGTAGGTGCGTGAAAGGGCGGGCAAAGATATTGGGCGCAGGGGTGCTTGAAATGCCAAAGAGTCGTGAGTCATTTAGTCGGGAGTCGTGAGCCACAAGCTTTAAGCCCCAAGCCTCACGCTTGCGGCTTATGGCTTGAAGCTCGCATTCCTCATTGTGAACCAACTTCGCCGTCGCATGCGGATCATTCTATTCTTCCTTCTGCTGATGGCCGGGTATGGAGTTCAGGCGCAGGACACGATCAACCTGATGAACGGGCAGCTCCTGAGTGGAAAGGTGATCGGGCAAAGCACCATGGAGATCCGCTATCTCGTGCCGCGTCGCGGGAAAATGGTGGAGCGCACCGAACCCACGGACGGCGTGTTCAGTGTGACGGACAGCTTGGGCCATGAAAAGGTGTGGTACTTCAAGGACACGCTATTCGGCAACACCTACACCGTTCCGGAAATGCGCTGGTACATCAAGGGTGAGCGCGATGCACGCCTCGGTTACAAGCCCATTGTGCCGATACTCGGCGGCTTTGCGCTCGGGGCGGGCCTCACCATGGCCATGAACCTCCAAGTGAACTCGTTGTTGATACCTCCTATCTATGCTGGAGCGATGGCCTGGCCGCGGGTGTACGTCACACGGGGATCCATCACGGATCCGAACATGGATGGCGATCCGGTCTACGCTACCGGTTACAGCGCGGCGGGGCGCCCCAAACGCGTGATCAACTGCCTGCTCTCCTCGGCGGTGGGGGTGCTGGTGGGCTTGGCGATGAACCGATACGTGATCTATCCCGAGGAATACAAATAGGGATGAAGGGTGAGGTCCGCAACCCGGTGCTGCAATGGCTGATCTTCGGCCATGTGTGGGTTGCCCTCGCCGTCGCTGCGCAGATCCTATGGACCACGCTGTTCCTGCACGAAGGGACGCTGGCACGGCGCTATGCCTTGGCCGCTTTGCTGGGATCCTTCACAGCGTATGGAGTGATGCGCTTGGCCCGTGTTGAAGGTCCGGAGGGCAAGGAGTATGCGAACCTGATGTGGTACCGCTCCAACAAGATCCTTATGAACGTGCTGGTGGGAGCGTGCGGCGTCGCGGCTTTCGTGTTGCTGTGGCCGTTGTGGCCGAAGATCTGGCGGATCATGGTGCCCGCCGTGGTGCTGACCTTCTTCTACGTGACGCCGTTCACCTCCTCCAAGGGCATCGGCATCGGTCTGCGCATGGTGCCTTTCCTGAAGGCCGTGTTGATCGCTGTGCTATGGGCGATCGTGACCGTGACCATTCCGCTGCGGCTGGACCCCGTGGGCTTCTCCGAGTTCACCGTGATCGGTCTCACCTGCATGCGCGTGCCGCTGATCCTTTCGTTGGCCATCCTCTTCGATGTGCGCGACCAGACCAGCGACGATCCCGCCCTGCGCACGGTGCCCATCGTCTTCGGCACCAACGGCGCGAAGAGCATCGCGGTGTTCCTCCTGCTGTGCTCGGCGACATTCGAGTTCGTCTCCTTGCGTGGTCTCGGCTATGTGACCGCTTCCTGGGTGATCCTGATCGGCTATGCCTTCGGGATGGTGCTCGCCGTGCGTGCCCGTCCCGTGCGTGACGCGTTCTACTACGCCATTCTTGTGGACGGGGTGATGATCGTGATACCGCTGTGCGCCTGGGTCGGTGTGATGCTGGGGTGAGTCCATCGAATTTCCACCGCCACGACGCAACGGTAACGCCACGTAAAGCAAATTCGGATCGCCCTCTCAGGCGTTGCGCGTTCGTTGCGCCGTTGCGTCGTTGCGGTAAAAAACCAACCGGTTGCCCGCTACTTTCGCCGCACGATATGGCACTTCCCGAAAACACCCTGGCCTCCGCCCGTCAATGGGACGCCGAGGACCCGCTTCTTTCCTTCCGCGATGAATTCCGGATCCCGCAGCACAACGGTTCCGATGCCGTCTACTTCACCGGCAACTCGCTCGGTCTACAGCCCAAAGGCGCTCAGGCCGCGCTGAAGCAGGAGTTGGAGGATTGGGCGCGTTTCGGCGTTGAGGGCCATTTCGAAGCGAAGCATCCGTGGTACAGCTATCACGAGGAACTCACCGATGGCGCTGCGAAAGTCGTTGGCGGGCGCAACGACGAGGTGGTGATGATGAACCAGCTCACGAGCAACCTGCACTTCCTGCTGGTGAGCTTTTATCGGCCGAAGGGAAAGCGCGTGAAGATCCTCACGGAGCAACGTCCCTTCCCGAGCGACACGTATGCATTGGCTTCGCAGATCGCTTTCCATGGCCTTGATCCGAAACAGCACTTGGTGGAAGTGCAACCACGCAATGGCGAGCACACCTTGCGGACGGAGGACATTCTCGCGAAGATCACCGAGTTGGGCGATGAATTGGCCTTGGTGCTGATCGGCGGTGTGCAGTTCTACACGGGCCAAGCCTTCGCGTTGGAAGCCATCACTGCGAAGACGCATGAAGTAGGAGCGATCGCGGGCTTCGACCTCGCACACGCCGCAGGCAACATGCCGGTGCAGCTGCACGATTGGAATGTTGACTTCGCGTGCTGGTGTACCTACAAATACCTTAACAGCGGTCCGGGCAGCGTGGGCGGTGCATTCATTCACCAACGATACTTGAAGGCGGATCTGCCACGCTTCGCAGGCTGGTGGGGCCACGACAAGAACACACGCTTCCAAATGGGGTCGGAATTCAGTCCGATGCCCACGGCTGAAGGCTGGCAGGTGAGCAACGCAGCGGTGTTCAACATGGCGATCCATCGTGTATCGCTGGAGCAGTTCGGCCGCGCTGGGATGCAGCGCTTGCGTGCAAAGGCCTTGCAACTCACAGGCTACGCGGAGGCCATCATCAATAGCATCAGCGCAAAGTACAACGTGAACCTGGAGATCATCACGCCAAGCGATCCAGAGGAGCGCGGTTGCCAGTTGTCCATCTACGCGCATGGCATGGGCAAGGACCTCTTTGACAAACTCACCGCACAAGGCATATCGTTGGATTGGCGCGAGCCGAATGTGATCCGCATGGCGCCGGTGCCGATGTACAACAGCTTCGAGGATGTGTGGCGGTTCGGGGAAGCACTGGAGTCGCAGATGAAAGGGTGATTGGCGGCTGGTGATTGGTGATAGGGAACACTTGGCTTACCCACCTGTTATCAGAGGTCACCGGTCTCGCCGATCGCCAGCTACGAAAAGCAGATCCCGGAGCCTCAGCAGCCAATCACCAATCACCAATCACCAATCACCAATCACGAATCACGAATCACGAATCACCAGCCACCAATCACCAGCCACCTATCACCAAAAATGAAGAACATCACCATCGTCGGCGGCGGATTGGTAGGCAGCCTGCTCGCCGTGCTCATGGCCAAGCGTGGCCACAAAGTGGATGTCTACGAGCGGCGCAGCGATCCCCGCACCGCCGAGCAGTATGCGGGCCGCTCGATCAACCTCGTGGTGAGCCATCGCGGCTGGACAGCCTTGAGGGCAGCGGGGATCGATGAGCGGATCCGTGAGATCACCGTACCGGTCTATGCGCGGATGACACATGATCCGCAGGGCAAGACCAATCGTCTGCCGTACAGCATTGAGAACAAAGCCATCTACTCCGTGAGTCGCGGGGAACTGAATAACCGCCTGCTTTCCGAAGCGGAACGGATGCCGGGCGTTACGCTGTACTTCGGTTACAAATGCGCGGACGTGGACCTCGACAACGCGAACTGCATCTTCAGTCGGAAAGGTGAAGAGCCGAAGACCGTGAAGGCCGATGTGGTATTGGCTTGCGACGGCGCCTTCAGCGCGGTGCGCGCCAAGATGCAGTACGGCCGCTTCAATTACAGCCAGGAATACATCGAGCACGATTACAAGGAGATCGCCTTCCCCGCCGGTCCGGACGGAAACCCGCTGATGGACCCGCAATGCCTGCACATCTGGCCGCGCCGTTACTACATGTTGATGGGCCTCGCGAACCAGGACGGCGGTTTCACGGGCACGCTCTTCATGCCGCACAACGCCCGCCCCGATGCGCCCGATGCAGGCTTCGACAAGGTGCGCACTGAGGCCGAGGCCGACCGCTTCCTGAAACAGCACTTCCCCGATGCCTATGCGATGATCCCGGACATGACGCAGCAGTACATGCGTCATCCGCAGAGCACCTTGGTGATCGTGCGCTGCAGCCCATGGACGCACGGCTCAACCGCCGCACTCTTCGGCGATGCCGCCCATGCCATGGTGCCTTTCTATGGCGAAGGCATGAACGCCGGCTACGAGGATTGCAAAGTGCTGAACGACCTGCTCGACGAACACGGCGACGATAATTGGGGCGCGGTGCTGCATGCTTATGACCAGCATCGCGTAGCGAATGGCCACGCCATCGCGGACCTCAGCCTGCGCAACTTCACCGAGATGCGCGACCTCGTCGCCGACCCACGCTTCATCCTCCGTAAGAAGATCGAAGGCCATATCCAAGCCAAGCATCCGGACCAATGGCTGCCGCTGTACAGCCAGGTGAAATTCACAGACATCCCTTACGTGGATGCGCTCCGCGAAGGCCGTCGCCACGACCGCATCATGGAGGAAGTGCTGGCGATGCCCGGTATTGAAGCGAAGTGGGAGAGTGAAGAAGTGGAGCGAAAGGCTTTGGAGTTGTTGAAGCGGGTTTGAGGATATCCCAGGTGGTCAATGGAGGCAAGTGTCCACCAAAAGATGAAGGGCTAACCGCCTTTCACATCCCGTCGTTGACACTTCCCACCTTCTTCCCGCGTTGAAAAGGCATGCCCCGTACTTCCTTTATATCGATGATGCGCGCCTTCCTGATCAGCCTATTCCTGTTGTTCTCCGGTTCGCTTTTCGCCCAAGGCGTCTATGGCCGAAAGAAACCCGACATCTTCCCCACGGACGGAAGCATGCGGCGTGGCGGCTTCTACTTCGCACCGGGCATCACCTATGCGATGCCCCGTTTCAAGAATGAGGAGGAGACGGTCTTCAGCAATGCCGACACGAGCTATAACGCGTTGTTCGATCCCAACGGAAAGATCGGTTTCTATCTCGAGGCCGGCTGGTTTGTCTCCACGCGCGATCCCATCATCCTCGACTACTGGGACTTCGGCGTGGCCTACAAACAACTCAAGGGCACCGAGGATTTCACAGGCACGTTGATCCGCGGTGATAGCATTGATCTCTTGGCTGGTACCGGCGCTTTCAATGACCGGCATCTCACCGCGCACGTCAATGCCAACAAGCTGCTCCAGACGAAGGACTATCAGTTCGTTCAGTTCAGTTTGGGCGCGAACCTCGATTGGCGATTCGGCACCGACCGCAGCTACATGGCTGATCTCACCGCGCTCAACAACTGGGCTTTCCCGCCTGATCTCATCGGACAGGTACACGTGAAAGTGGGCTATGGTTTTCGGATCAACAAGCAGTTGATGATCATCCCCGCGATCGAGACGCCCGTGTTCAGCATCGCGCCGGATGATGGCGGCAACTTCGGAAAGCTGCAATGGTTCAGCAGCACCTATCGCCCGTTGATCTTCAGCGTGCGTTTCCTCTTCCTCCGCTATCCGAAAGGCTTCGCCTGCGTGCCGGTGAGGAGCAACTCCGGGAAGAGCAAGACGGTGGATCCGAGCTACAAGCGCAAGTAGTCGTTCCGACCCGTTGGGTCGCGGAGCACCTCTTTCCACTTCCCGGTTTCCGCATATTCCTTGATGACGGCATTGCGCATCTCCAGCAGGTCGGTCATGTAGCGCTTCAGGAAAAGAGCATCAGCCATCCTTCCCAACACGCCCAAGGGAGAGCGGTATGCGAACGTGTCGAGCATCAATGTCCCGCCGTTCAACTCTTCGAAATGATGTTCGTGCCGGAATGATCTGAAGGCACCGCTCACCATCTCATCCACGAAGAAATTGGGACGGTCGATGGCCGTGATCGTTGAGGTGAGTCGCTGGTAGATGCCGAAATGCTTCGCTCGCCACGTTACGGAATCGTTCAAGCGCATCAGTCCGCTCGTGATGCCTGCAACGGCAGTTTCGTTACTGTGCCGTGTGGAGATCTGATGAAGGTCGACGCTGCGGGAAAGATCGAAGACCAGTTCCGGCTTGCCTTTAATTTCCGTCCGGAGTTGGATGATGGGCATTCGCGCTGAACCTGCTCGAAAGGGAAAACCACCGTGACTAATGCCTCACTCTCCACCCGGAAGAGAAACCCCGGCTGGAGCGGTTGCTTTTCTTCGAACCGCGATGAACTTCATCCACAGGCCGAATACCAGGCCTCCTATGATCCAGAAAATAGCGCCGGTAGTGAGCTTATGGATCGTAATGCTTTCACCCTCTATCAATGGGAATAACAGCACCATGACGACATACATCCACGCTCCAAACTTCAGCCCGACCTTCCACCAAGTGAAGTTTTGAAGTTCCAAGTTCAAGGACTTCGCGAATCTGATCCGTTGCTTCTCGAGCCACTGGGCCTTCCATTTGTCCTTGAACCAATACCAGATGGGGAAGGTGAGGCCCAGCAAGACGTAGCTGACCACGCAGTAGAGACAGGGGATGATCTTGTCGCAGTCCTTGCAGTAGAGGCCGAACCAGTTTGTGGACTGGGTATGGTTTTGCCGCGACCACTCCAGACCGGAATGGATCGTTCCGCAATGCGGGCACGGCACGTATTCCAGACCCTTCAAAGTGCCTCCTTCGCCTTTCCCGATCAGCGTGACCTTGGCTAACCGTCGGCCTTGGAGCAATTCAGTGATGGCCATGAATGGATTCAGCAGCCAGACCAATAGGATCGGGCTTTTCCAGGTCCGGACCGTGTAGAGCGACCGGTCGTAGTTCATCGCGGTATCCTCCTTAATTACCATCCGATGTTGATGCCTGTTGGATCAAATGTATTCAATGGTGGTAGGGTTGAACTTTCGGTGGCCGCCAGAGGCGGTTGAAGGCATTGGCACCCGGCAGCTACTGCAAGTTCACGTGAGCCGAGCGCCGGATGGGAGATGGATCCTAAAGATTTTTCTTTATGATCTCCTCAAGCATTCCTTCGGTTCCCTTTCCATAGCCTACTTGTGAGAGGATGATCTTTCCGGTCTTGTCAATCAAGTACATCGTTGGGTATGCCGAAACACGATAGTCCTTAGAAACTTCTTTTCCACCAAGCAAAACCATGTACGTAACACCACGCTTTGAAAGAAATGTTGTGATGCCATCTTCTCTTTTGTCATAAGGGTCAATGCCAACTACCCTCAGGCCCTTGCCCTCGTATCTCTCATTGAGCGCCTGCAATGTTGGCAAGGCTTGCATGCATGGATAACAAGACTTGTAGAAGAAGTCGATCAGTACAAGTTGCCCACTCAAGTCGGTCAGATTTATCTGTTCGCCTGTAAGAGAGGGAAGTTCCCAATTGGGGGCAAGCGTATCATTAGGTAATAGGCTAGGACCTTTATATGGGATGAAATCCTTTATCCTATAGCAAGGGGGTATGGAGTTCAGTGTCAATATGCTTTTGTCTTTCAAATCGTTTATCTCGCACCTATTAAAAACATCCTTTTCATATTGGTGCATTGTGTCATTGTTCATCACAACATCGTATGCTGTTGAAAATTGAATTGGAACAAAATCGGATTTTATTATCCAGTAATGGAATTCAATCTGCAATGTCTTTATTGATGATTCGGTGTCATTTTCTGGAATCTCATTTACCTGAACATGATAGCATGGTGAGTCGTTCAAATATTCTTCGCCTATGAATTTGAAAGTATATCTCCCATCAACAAAATCGGAATCATGAGGGAGTGGAGAACTGTCCTTGGTTGTGAATGGAGTATAAAATGTATAATTGTGTCTATAGGCTTGAATCTCCTTGGCCCATAATGCTGTTGACATTATGGTCGCGGTGCTGTCCTTGTTGTTGGTAGTTAAGAAGTCGCTACCGGTATATAGCACATCGCCAGTGTATTCGCTTTCCAAAAATGCTTTGTAGTGGAATGCGCATGAGTACAATGTGTCGTCTTTCAATTTTTCGAAAGCACAATCAAAGCTGCTTTTGGAGGTATCATTTGTGCTCATGTATTTCATGTGCTTGGTCATATAGTAGCTGCCGCTCTGAATCGACTGGCACTTGCTATATGTTTTTTCCATAATGCCTTTTGCATCCTGACCATATGATGCAATGGACATCGCGAGAAGTCCAATTGCGAACAAAATACCCTGCTTGTGCATGGCAATCTGTTTAAGATATGCAGTCCCCCACATCACTCCTCCGATTGTAGCTGAATGCTTGACAAATCAAATATAACGCAGACCCGCTCCTGCACCAGATTGCAATGCACTGGAATTCACAGGCGACTAATGGCTTTCACCCCCGCACATACGGATTCTCCCGCCTTTCTTCCCCGATGGTCGTCTTCGGCCCGTGGCCGCTGTACACCACCACGTCATCGCCCAAAGGATAGAACTCTTCGCGGATGCTTTTTAGCAGCGTGTTGGTATGGCCGCCGGGGAGGTCGGTGCGGCCGATGCTGCGGTGGAAGAGGACATCGCCGCCGAGGAGGAAGCGCTGCTTGGGGTTGAAGAAGGCCACATGGCCAGGCGCATGGCCGGGCACGAAGAGCACGTCGAGATGTTCATCGCCCAAGCGGATCACATCGCCTTCTTCCAGAAAATTCTTCGGCACGGGCACGGGATCGCATTGCACGCCGAACATCGCGGCTTGCATCTCCGCCGCTTCCAAGATCGACAGGTCCTTGCGGTGTACTTCCGGCAGCAGGCCGTAACGCTCCTTCAGCCAGGCGCAGCCCATCACATGGTCGATATGGGCGTGGGTGAGCAATACGCGAACGGGCAAAATGCCGTTCTGGTCGAGCCATTCCTCCAGTTCCCGTTGCTCGTTCTTGTCGCTGCAGCCGGGGTCCACGATGATACCTTCACCCGCCGCATGCAGCACGTAGGTATTCTCTTGAAAAGGGTTGAAGGTGAAGCTGTGGATATGCATCCTGCGGAAAAAGCGTGAACTTCGCGACTGCCTTGCAAAAATACCGACCGAGTCCCGTGGTGTCCCCGATCCGTTCCCTCTTTTTGACCTTGGCGTTGCTGATGGTCCTCGGCGCGAGTGCCCAGTTCTACAACGGGAGCCAGCAGGAGTTCGGCAAGAACCGCGTGCAGTACAGGGAGTTCCTGTGGCAGAGCTACCGTTTCCCGGAGATCGAGACCTACTTCTACGAGAATGGCCGCGACGTGGCGAAGTACGTCTCCATCAGCGCGATGCGGAACAAGAAGGAGCTGGAGAAGTTCTTCGACTATACCATCGACGATCGTGTGCAGTTCGTGGTGTACAACTCACAAAGCGATTTCCGCCAGAGCAACGTGGGCATCACCGATGATGAGCAGTACAACATCGGGGGCGTCACACGGATCGTGGGCACCAAGGTCTTCGTCTACAACGAGGGCGACCGCGCGCTGTTGGATAGGCAGGTGCGATCGGGCGTGGCACAGTTGATCATCGACCAGATGATGTTCGGCGGCAACTGGCGCGAGGTGCTGAAGAACAGCACGCTGATGAACCTTCCTGAATGGTATACCAAGGGCGTCGTGAACTATGTGTCCGGGCCGTGGAGCGCGGAGGATGAAAGCCGTGTGCGCGATGGCGTGGTCAGCGGGCGTTACGAGAAATTCAACCGGTTGGAGGGAAAGGACGCCGAGCTTGCGGGGCAGGCGCTGTGGTCCTACGTGGCCGATGTGTATGGGCCGGCGGTGATCCCCAACATCCTCTACATGACCCGCGTGAGCCGCAATCCAGACAGTGGTTTTCTCTACGTCCTCGGTGTTTCATTGAAGGAACTCACGGAGGAATGCTTCAACCAGTACAAGCGGCAGGACATTGAGAAGGACCGGTTGCGCTCGGACGCGACGACGGCGGAATTGAAGGTGAAGACGCGCAAGACGCGCACCTATTCGCAGTTCAAGATGAGTCCGGACGGCAGCCATGCGGCCTGGGTGAGCAATGAACTGGGGCAATACAAGGTCTGGCTCTATGACAGCTCGACGAAAAAGGTGAAAATGATCATCAAGGGCGAGAAGAAGATCGATCGCATCATCGACACGAGCTGGCCCGTACTGGCCTGGCACCCCACGAGTGGCGCGCTCACTTGGACCTCCGAACGGAAGGGCGAACTCTACCTGAGCACCTACACGCTTGACGACCGGAAGACCGAGCGCAAACCGGTGTTCATGCTGGACAAGATCCTCAGCATGGCCTACAGCGCCGATGGCCGCAACATGGTCTTCAGCGGCGTGCGTGAAGGAAGGACCGACCTGTATTTCTACTACGTGATCGGCAACCGGCAGGAGCAGTTGACGGACGATCAGTACGATGATCTCGACCCGGCCTTCGCGGACCAAGGCCGCTCGATCATTTTCAGCAGCGACCGCCCGGACGACACGCTACGCGCCAACGCAGCACCGACGTGGTTCAACACATCGAAGGACATCTTCCGCTTCGACCTCGCCACGCGCTCACCGATCTTGGCGCGCCTCACGGAAACCCCCGGGACCGATGAACGCGAACCGGCGATGTATGACAGCACGGCCTATACGTGGTTGAGCAATGCCGAACAGGTGCAGGACCGCTGGGTGGCACGATACGACAGTGCGGTGAGTGCGGTCGATACCATCATCCACTACCGTCATTTCACGGTGGCCGAAAAAGTGACGGACTACAAGCGCGGGATCTTGGAGCAGGATGTTGCCGGCAACGGACGCTTCACGGAACTTACCTACCGCGACGGCGCATACCATTTCCGGACGGGAAACACAGGTGAGCTTCATGCCGTGGGAGGAATGGGGACCGGGCCGTTGGATAAGGAGGAGGTTGGATCAAAACCCGCATCCAGCGCCACCTCCAATGATATGAGTGCGGTGGTGAAGGTGGACCTGCCGCCTCCGGACAGCAATGCGATCGATGTGGCCCACTATCGCTTCAGCGATGAAGGACCTGCGCCACCGCCGGGAACGCAGCCCGTCACCACGACGAAGCCAGACGTGCCCACGATCGGTCTGCCCGCCGCACCGCCGGACACCGCCATGGTGACCGACCTCAAGTTTCCGGAGCAGCGCAACTACAATGTCAATTTCTCCACGGACGAGGTGCTCACTCAGTTGGACAACAGCTACTACTCGCAGTTCTACCAGCCGTTGACAGGCCCCAGCAACCTCAACCCCGGCCTGAGCGGGCTTACGCGCATGGCTGCGAGCGACCTCTTTGAGGACTACAAGCTCGTGGGCGGTTTCCGCTTGGCGCTGGACCTGAACAACAACGGCTACCTGCTGCAATACGCCAACCTGCGGAAGCGCTTGGACAAGGAGTTCATCTTCCAGCGTCAGGCCAATCAAGGGCTCAGCACCACTGGTGTGGTGAAGCTGCACAGCCACATGTTCACCTACAGGGTCTCGTATCCCTTCAGCGAACTGGCCTCGGTGCGCGCGTCCATCACCTATCGCCATGATCGTTACGTGACGCAGAGCATTGACCAGTTCTCCCTGACGGACCCGAATTTCACGGACCAGACGGTGAGTGCGCACCTGGAATACGTGTACGACAGCAGCAGGCCGCGCGGCCTCAACCTCTACACCGGCTGGAAGCTGAAGGGTTTCGCGGAATACTACAAGCAGCCGGACGGGCCGAAGACCGGCATGCAGGTGGTGGGCTTCGACCTGCGGAACGGCATCAGCATCCACCGCGACTTTATCTGGGTGAACCGCTTGGCCGGCTCCAGTTCGTTGGGCAGCCGCAAAGTGGTCTTCTTCATGGGTGGCGTGGACAACTGGCTCTTCCCCAAGACGGACATCAGTACGCCCATCGACCCTTCGCAGAACTACTATTACCAGTCGTTGGCCGTGCCGATGCGCGGCTTCTACTACAACGCGCGCAACGGGAGCGCCTTCGCGGTGCTGAACTCCGAACTGCGCCTGCCCGTCTTCCGCTACTTCATCAACCAGCCCTTGCGCAGCGACTTCCTGCAGAATTTCCAGATCGTGGTCTTCGGCGACGCGGGCTCGGCATGGACCGGCAACGATCCCTATGCGGACAACAACTATTTCAACTCGGATGTGATCGTACACAATCCACTCACCATCACCATCCGCAACCAGCGCGAACCGCTGCTCTATGATTACGGTTTCGGCATACATGCGCGGCTGCTGGGCTATTACATGCGCGGGGACTGGGGCTGGGGCGTGGAGGACGGCGTGCGGCAGAAGGGCATCTTCCAATTTTCCCTCAGCCTGGATATTTGAGCCATGGCGGGCATTGGGAGAATCGGCAACATCGCGGTTGAACGGGTCCGGCAGTTGGTGGCGGACGGGCACGAGGCCGTGGTCGCGGACCGGCGCCATATTCACCAGCATCCGGAATTGAGCTATCAGGAAGAGGCCACGGGCCGTTTCCTCGCGGAACGGCTGCGGAGCATGGGCATCGAGGTCCGCAAGGGGATCGCGGGTACGGGCGTCATCGGTGTGGTGAAGGGAAAGGATGGCGGCGGGTGCATCTGCCTGCGCGCGGACATCGACGCGCTGCCGATCCAAGAGACGAACGAACTGCCGTACCGTTCAATGAACGACGGTGTGATGCATGCATGCGGGCATGATGCCCATACGGCGATGGTCCTTGGTGCCGGGCGCATTCTGCATGTCCTGCGCGATGAATGGTCCGGCACCGTGCTGCTGCTTTTCCAGCCTGGTGAGGAGAAGATCCCCGGAGGTGCTTCCCTGGTGCTGAAGGAAGGTGCGCTGCGCGATCCGCAGCCTGCCGCGATCCTCGGTCAGCACGTCACGCCGGAGTTGGAAACGGGCAAGGTGGGCTTCCACGCGGGACCATTCATGGCCAGCAGCGATGAATTGTATGTGACCGTGAAAGGCAAGGGAGGACATGCCGCTTCGCCGGAAAAACTGATCGACCCGATCATGATCGCCGCACGGCTCATGATCGCGCTAAAAGATGAATTCGAGCGCTACCGCAAGGACCGGCCTTTGGTACTGGGCTTCGGGAAAGTGAGCGCTGACGGGGCCACCAACGTGGTGCCGAACGAGGTGCGGATCGCTGGCACCTTGCGCACCTTCGACGAAGGACAGCGCGCAGAGCTTCATGAATGGCTTCCCCGCTGGTCGAATGAATTCTGCAAGACCCACGGCGGCTCCTGCGACTTCGAAGTGCGTCGCGGCTATCCCGTGCTGGTGAATGATGATGAACTGACCGCGCGGATGCGCAAGTCGGCGGAGGAATTCCTCGGACCGGAGAACGTGGTGGAAATGCCGCGCCGCATGGGCAGCGAGGACTTCGCCTTCTACACCCAAGTGATGCCCGGCAGCTTTCACCGCTTGGGCACCGGCAATCCGAAGACGCCTTTGAAAGGACTTCACACCCCGGATTTCAATATCGCTGAGGAGGCCATGGCCGTTGGGGTTGGCGTGATGGTGGCTGGGGCTTTGGCGGAGCTTGGGCTTAGTTCCTAGTTGTCCGTTCTCAGTTGTCAGGCGCTCTCAATGGAGGGCTGGGTTTTCCGTCGTGCCACAGGCGAGCACCTCGCACGCCTCGCGATGCAAGCGCGGGCGAAACAACAGGGGAAAAGAGAGGTGCGGCCACAACGTGCTGAACGTTGGGCCGCACCTGACAACTAAGAACTGACAACTGACGACTAGTTCGCCACTTCGCTCATGAACTTCAGGCGCATCAGGCGCAATTCCTCTTCGCTATAGTCGCCGTCGAATTCCTTGGCGGCCTCGTCGATACTGTCGTTCTCGGCGGTGCGGAAGTAGTCCATGATCTCCTCCTGCGCATCCTCCTCCACCACGTCATCGATATGGTAGCTGATGTCGAGCTTGGTGCCGCTCATCACGATCGTCTCCATCTCGTCGAGCAACGCATCCATGCTGAGGCCCTTGGCCTTGGCGATGGATTCCAGTGAAAGGCGCTTGTCGATGTTCTGGATGATGTGGACCTTGTTGCTGCTCTTCTTCATCACCGAGCGCACCACGGTCTCGTCGGCGCGTTCGATCTCGTTCTCCTCCACGTAACTCTCGATAAGTTCCACGAAGGGGGTGCCGTACTTCTGCGCCTTGCCGGGTCCCACGCCGCTGATGAGGGTGAGTTCCTCGATGGTGATGGGATAGCGCATGGTCATTTCCTCCAGAGCAGGGTCCTGGAAGATCACATAGGGCGCAAGCTTGGCCTTCTTGGCCATGGTGTGGCGCAGGTCGCGCAGCATCTTCATCAGGCGCTCGTCCGCCGCGCCGCCGCCTTTGGCACTGCCTCCCTCGTCGTCGCTGTCGGTATCGCCGTAGTCGCGCTCCCTCACGAAGGTGATGGAGACGGGCTTTTTGAGGAACTTCTTGCCTTCCTCGGTGACGCTGAGGTTACCGTAGGTCTCGATGTCCTTATGCAGGAAGCCGCCTACGTTGGCCTGCCGGATCACGGCCATCCAGTGCGGGGCGTCCTTGTCGCTGCCCGAGCCGTAGGACTTCAGGCCATCACCCTTGTAGTTCTTGATCTCGCTGGTCTCGGTGCCGGTGAGCAGGTCGCAGATGAAACGTGCACGGTGGCGCTCCTTGCTCTCTTTCACGGCCGCCAGCACCAAGGCGAGATCTTCCTTGCCTTCGAAGGTTTCCTTGGGACTGAGGCAATTGTCGCAGGCGCCGCAGTTGTCGCCGGGCAGGTTCTCTCCGAAGTAGTGGAGGAGGTATTTGCGGCGGCACATACTGGTCTCGGCATAGCTCACGGTGTCCGCGAGCAGTTGCTTGCCGATCTCCTGTTCCGCAACGGGCTTGCCCTGGAGGAATTTCTCCAGCTTCTCGATGTCCTTGTAGCTGTAGAAGGTGACGCACTTGCCTTCGCCTCCGTCGCGACCTGCACGACCGGTCTCCTGGTAGTAGCTCTCGAGGCTTTTGGGAATGTCGTGGTGCACGACGAAGCGGACATCGGGCTTGTCGATGCCCATGCCGAATGCGATGGTGGCCACGATCACGTCCACGTCCTCCATGAGGAAGCGGTCCTGGTGGTCCACGCGTTGGGCGGCATCCATGCCGGCATGATAGGGCAGGGCCTTGATGCCGTTGACGACGAGGGTCTCGGCGATCTCCTCCACCTTCTTCCGGCTGAGGCAATAGATGATGCCGCTGCGGCCGGTGTACTGCTTCACGAAGCGGATGATCTCCCGGGCCACTTCACGCTTGGGGCGGACCTCGTAATGGAGGTTGGGCCGGTTGAAGGAGGCCTTGAACGTGTTGGCCTTCGGGATGTCGAGGTTCTTCAGGATGTCCTCCTGCACCTTCTCCGTGGCGGTGGCCGTGAGGGCGATCATCGGTACGCGCTTGATCTCGTCGAAGATGGTGCGCAGGCGGCGATACTCAGGCCGGAAGTCATGGCCCCATTCGCTGATGCAGTGCGCCTCGTCGATGGCGAAGAAGCTGATGTTGATCTCCGAGAGGAAATCGACATTCTCCTTCTTGGTAAGGGACTCGGGTGCCACATAAAGCAGCTTGGTAAGGCCCGAGCGGATGTCAGCGCGCACCTGTTGGGCCTGGTTGCGGGAGAGGGAACTGTTGAGGAAGTGGGCCACGCCGTTCTCGCTGCCGAAGCCGCGGAGCAGGTCCACCTGGTTCTTCATCAAGGCGATAAGGGGGCTTACCACGATGGCCGTGCCCTCGCTCATGAGGGCGGGGAGCTGATAGCAGAGGCTCTTACCGCCGCCTGTCGGCATGATCACGAAGGTGTCGTGCCCGTCGAGCACGCTTTGGATGATGGCTTCCTGCTCGCCCTTGAAGGCGGTGAATCCGAAGAATTGTTCAAGGGCCTCCTTGGCCGGGATGTCGACGTTCGTCATTCTGATGGTGTACGGAAGAGGGGTGCCGCCTGTTTGTTGCGGCGCTTAAAAGTAGGGCGATCGGAGGAATTTCCTGCGCATTCTTAACAAGCTGTTGTAAACCCACCGGGACGGGATGCATGCTGCCGCCCGACCTGTTCACAGCTGCCTTTCAACCACCGTTCACGGCTGGGCCGCGCCTCTATCTTTGGCGCGGCCCATGGGCCAAGGCGCATGGCGGAAGCAAAGAAGGAGTTGACCTTTCTGGGGCATTTGGAGGAACTCCGTTGGACCTTGGCAAGGTCCTCCGCAGCGGTGCTGATAGGTACGGTGGTGGCCTTCATCTATAAGGACCTCGTTTTCGATGCGATCATCCTCGCCCCGCAACGGGCCGATTTCATCACCTACCGGGTATTGTGCGAACTGACCACCTATTTCGGATTGGACCGTACCCTCTGCGCGGACAACTTGGGCTTCACCTTGATCAATACTTCCATGGGTGGCCAGTTCATGGTCCACATCACGGTCTCCATCGCGGTGGGTGTGATCATCGCGGTGCCCTATATGCTCTGGGAGGTCTGGCGTTTCGTGCGGCCAGGGCTCGCCGCCTCTGAGCAGAAGGCCATTCGCGGGGTTGTTTTCTATGCCAGCCTGCTCTTCATCACGGGCGTGGTCTTCGGTTACTTCGTGCTTGCCCCGATGAGCATCCAGTTTTTAGGCACATACGAGGTGAGTGCATCGATCCCCAATATGGTGAACCTGGACAGCTACATCAGCACCCTCACCGCCGACACGATCTGGACAGGCCTGGTCTTCGAACTGCCGCTGGTGATACTCTTTCTGGCGCGTACCGGGATCGTGGGCCCGGAATTCCTGCGGACCTACCGGCGGCATGCCTATGTGCTCATACTCATCGTGGGGGCCATCATCACTCCGCCTGACGTGACCAGTCAACTCCTGGTCTCCCTTCCTTTGATGGCGCTGTATGAGGGCAGCATCTTCCTGGCGGCCCGTGCATTGCGGGCCAGGGCCCGGGCGGAGGCCCAAGCCGCCAACGCCGGAAAATGAGGTTGGGACGGGCCGCGACCTTCCTTCGCCTGCTGGGCAGCATGGCCTCCTTTGCGCTCCTGCTGACGGCCACGGCACAGACCACCCGCATCACCGGTACGGTGACCGATGCCAGCACCGGGGATACGCTTCCCTTCGTGAACATCAACTTCGTGGACAGCCGCATCGGCACCAACTCGGATGTGGACGGGCACTACTCCTTCGACACCTACTACCCCACGGACAGCATCCGGGCCAGCAGCGTGGGCTATGTCGCCATCTCGTTGAAGGTGAAGCACGACGTGGCGCAGGTGATCAACATCCGGATGCAACCGCTCAATGGACAACTCGCGGCGGTTGTGGTGAAGCAGACGGAGAACCCGGCCTTCGCGGTGCTGCGGAGGCTGGTGGCCAACAAGCCGGTGAATAACAGGGAAAAGCTGGAGGCCTACCAGTATGAGTCCTACAACAAGATCGAGTTCGACCTGAACAACATCACGAAGGACTTCGAGCAGAAGAAGATCTTCAAGGACCTCGGTTTCGTCTTCGACTATGTGGACACCACGGGTGGAAAGCCCTACCTGCCCATCTTCATGTCCGAAACGCTTAGTGATGTCTACTACCGCCAGCATCCCAAGGCCCAGCGCGAAATGATCCATGGCACCAAGGTGAGCGGCCTGGACAACCAGAGTGTTTCCCAATTCCTGGGCGACATGTACCAGAACGTGAATCTCTACGACAATTTCCTGGTCATCTTCGGCAAGAACTTCGTGAGCCCGATCGCCGACGGCGGCAAGGGCTTCTACAAATACTATCTGGTCGACAGCAACTGGGTGGACAACAACTGGTGCTATAAGATCGAGTTCAAGCCCAAGCGGGTGCAGGAACTGGCCTTCACCGGCAGCATGTGGATCGCCGACACGAGCTACGCCGTCCGCAGCATCGAGGCCACCATCGCGGAGGGCGCCAACCTCAATTTCGTGCAAGGCTTCCAGGTGAAGCAGGAGTATACAGAGGTGCAGAACGAGGTGTGGATGCTCACCAAGGACCAATTGATCGTGGACCTCAACATCGTGCGGGATACCGGTGAAAAGAACAAGAATCCGGTACAGGGCTTCTACGGCCGAAGAACGGCGAGCTACCGGGATTTTGTGATCAACGCCCCCAAGCCGGACGATTTCTACAAGGGCGCGGACGATGTGGTGATGGACATCGACCCGCTAAGTACCGGCGCTGACTACTGGGACCAGCACCGGCATGAGGTCCTCTCCAAGCAGGAGCAGCAGATCTACCACATGGTGGACACCATCAAGACCATCCCGCGATTCCGCACCTATTTGGATGTGGTCACAACGGTGGTCACGGGATACTACACCAAGGGCAAGGTCGATATCGGGCCCTACTTCACCACTTACAGCTTCAATCCCGTGGAGGGAAACCGCTTCCGCGTCGGCGGCCGCACCAGCAGCGACTTCAGCACGCGCACCGAATTCGATGCCTACACCGCTTACGGCACCAAGGATGAGCGATTCAAGTTCGGCGTCAGCGGGAAGACCTTCGTGAGCAAGACCTCCCGCCAGATCGTGGAAGTGGGCTACAAGGATGACGTGGAACAGCTTGGCCAAAGCCCGGATGCCTTCCGCCAGGACAATATCCTCAGCAGCGTTTTCCGCCGATTGCCCAACGTGAAGTTGACCTTGGTGGAGGAGTCGCACGCGAGTTACCAGCGCGAGTGGTTCACCGGATTGGACAACACGTTCCAGCTACGCTATCGTTCGCTCTATCCGTTAGGGAATCTGATCTATCTCAGACCCTCGGGGACCGGTGAGCCGCCCACGGTGGTCAATTCGATCCACACGGCGGAGATCGGCCTGAAGACCCGTTTCGCCTACAAGGAGAAGTACGTCGCCGGTGATTTTGCGCGCGTCAGCCTCGGTACATCCTACCCCACGGTGGAATTGAACCTGGCCACCGGCCTGCCTAATCTGGGGACGCGTGAATACGGCTATCAGAAGATCGTGGCGCATGTCTACCAACGGCTTCAGCTCGGCGCCTTCGGCTGGATGCGCCTCAATGCCGAGGCCGGCAAGATCTGGGGCGCATTGCCCTATCCCTTGCTCATCCTGCACAGCGGTAATGAGACCTTCTATGATGACGACCTGGCGTTCAATACCATGAACTACTTCGAGTTCATCAGCGACCAATACGCGCAGCTCTTCGTGGAGCACCATTTCGAGGGGCTTTTCTTCAACCGCATCCCGCTGCTGCGCCGCTTGAAATGGCGCGAGTTGGTGGAGGCCAAAGCAGTGGTCGGCAGCTTGGACAAGGAGAAGACGGAGAAAGAACTGCTCCTTCTGCCGGGCATGTACAGCCTGAACCACGGCCCTTACATGGAGGTTGCTGCAGGGGTCGAGAACATCCTGAAGGTCCTTACCGTGGAGGGGGTCTGGCGCTTGCGCTACAATGACCACCCCAATACCACCCGCTTCTCGTTACGTTTGAAACTCTTCCTGAATTTCTGATGATCCTCCGCGCCGACCATATCGTGAAACGCTACAAGCGCCGCACTGTCGTCGGTGGAGTGAGCGTGCAGGTGGAACAGGGTGAGATCGTCGGGCTGCTGGGGCCGAACGGCGCTGGGAAGACGACGAGCTTCTACATGATCGTGGGACTCATCAAGCCCAATGAGGGCCGGGTCTACATGGAGAACGAGGACATCACCGAGCTGCCGATGTACAAGCGCGCGAAGAAGGGCATCGGCTACCTGCCGCAGGAGGCCAGCGTCTTCCGTAAGCTCAGTGTGGAGGACAACATCAAGGCCATCCTGGAGATGACCAAACTCACCAAGGCCGAGCAGCAGCACAAGCTGGAGACGCTGCTCGACGAATTCAACCTCGGGCATGTGCGCACCAACATGGGCGATGTGCTCAGTGGCGGCGAACGCAGGCGCACGGAGATCGCACGGGCCTTGGCCACTGAACCGAAATTCATCCTGCTCGACGAGCCCTTCGCGGGCGTGGACCCTATTGCCGTAGAGGACATCCAAGGCATCGTTTCCCAACTGAAGAAACGCAACATCGGCGTGCTGATCACCGATCACAACGTGCAGGAAACGCTCTCGATCACCGATCGCGCCTATCTGCTCTTCGAGGGCAAGATCCTCAAGCAGGGCAGTGCCGAGGAACTCGCGGCGGATGAGCAGGTGCGCAAGGTCTACCTCGGACAGAACTTCGTGCTGCGGAGGGCTAAGGTGTAAGCCCCCAGCCCTCAGGCCTCTTCCACCGAGAAGCTGTACTTCTCCATGACCAAGTTGGCCAGCAACTTCTTGCAGGCCTCGTCCACCTTGGCCTCGGCGGTCTTCTTGTCGGCGGATTGGACGTGCAGCGTGATGTGCTTGCCGATGCGCACGCCGCTGATCTCGGGCAGGCCGAGGTTGCTCATGCTGCCGGTGACCGCCTTGCCTTGGGGGTCCAAGAGGTTGTCGTGAGGCATCACATCGATGGAGGCGCGGAAGGTCTTCATGTCGTCTTGGGAAAGAGCTTTCCCCACAAGGGGCTCAGCAGGTAGATGAGGAGCAGCAAAGGAACGGCAAGGATGCCATAGAGCACGGCAAGCAGTGCTCCAATGCCGATCAGGAGGAAGATGACCTCGTTGCCTTTCCAGCCACCGTGTTTGAATTTCAGACTGGGGAGGGGGAGTTCGGAAAGCATGAGGATGCACAGCAGAGGAACGAACAACAACACCGGAACAAATGGTATGAGCGAGCCGCAGTCCGCCAGAGCAAATAGGACCCAAGGATTTTGGAATCCATGTCCGATGAGACCATCAAGGAAACCGCTAGGATTGTCCATTAGTGGAACACTAGCCCAGAAAAGCGCATTCGCTGGGGTAGGTAGCCCAAGAAATCCGGTAGTCTGGCGGATGTCGATGTTGAACTTTGCCAAGCGCCACGCTGAGCAAACGGCGATCAAAGCCACGGCGATTGGCAACAGCGTGCGGGTTGGTTCATCCATGACATCCAACGAACCGGCTGCAGTAATGATTCTTCCCTCATAAAGTAATTGGTGACTGAGCATTGGATGGATGTACCAATACAACAGCATTCCCGGTGCCACACCAAAGCTCACCATATCCGCTAGGCTGTCCAGTTGCGCACCCAGCGGCGAACCTCCTCCAAACGCTCTTGCCGCCATGCCATCGAACACATCGAAGATCGCGGCCAGGAAGATCAGCCAGCAGGCTATTGTCAGTTGTCCTTGGGAAGCCAGAAGGATGGACAGTACTCCGCAACAGAGGTTCCCTGTCGTAAGGAGGTCGGAGAGGCGTGGAAATTTGATCGGTCGGCTCATTGCGGGAGCGCGAAATTGCGCAACTTCGGGGCAATATCCAGAAGCCGATGCTGTTAGTGGCTCGGCGCCCTTGCGCCGATCCATCCATCCGTATGCCCATGCGCCCATCCTCCGCAACCCTCGTTGCCCTCGCCATTTCCCTGCTGCCCGTGATCGCCCAAGCGCAGGATGCGCCCAAGTACAGCAATGAATTCCTCGCCATCGGTGTAGGTGCCCGGGCGCTGGGCATGGGCTATTCCAGCGTGGCCACCGCCAACGATGTCACTGCCGGCTATTGGAACCCAGCCGGACTTCTGGGTGTGAAGGGCGACCTGCAGGTAGGGGCCATGCACAGCGAATACTTCGCGGGCATCGCCAAGTACGATTACATCGCCGTGGCCAAGCCCATCGATTCCTCCAGCGTCATCGGCTTTTCCTACATCCGCTTCGGAGTGGACGATATCCCCAATACCACCGAGCTGATCGACAACAACGGCAACCTCGACTACGACCGCATCTCCAGCTTTTCCACCACCGACAATGCCTTCCTGATCAGCTATGCGCGAAAGATGAAGGTGCCAGGACTGCGCTTGGGCGGGAACGCCAAGGTGATCTACCGCAATGTGGGCCCATTCGCCAAGGCCTGGGGCTTCGGTCTTGACGCCGGCGTCCAATACGACCGGGGGTCATGGCGCTTCGCCGCGACAGGACGGGACATCACCGGCACCTTCAACGCATGGAGCTATTCGCTGGACCAGCGCACGCAGGACGTGTTCGCACAGACGGGGAACGAGCTTCCGCAGAACGGGGTGGAAGTGACCTTGCCGCGCTTGGTACTGGGCGTGGCGCACCAGTTCAAATTCGGGGCGAAGGTGGACCTCATTGCCGAGGCCGATCTGGAGAACACCTTCGACGGCCAACGCAATACCTTGATACAGACCGGGACCTGGAGCGGTGATCCCCGCGTGGGGATCGAGGTCGGCTATGCCCGTGTGGTCTACCTCCGGGCAGGCGTGAACAATTTCCAATACATCAAGGACATCGATGGAAAGGAGACGCTGAGCGTGCAGCCCAACATGGGCATCGGGCTGAAGATCAAGCGCGTGGCGCTGGACTATGCGCTCACCAACATCGGGAATGGCGGCGTGAGCATGTACTCGAATGTCTTCTCGCTGCAGTTCGATCTGTTCAAGAAAGGCAGTGGTTCATGAGAAGAACCCTACTCGTCGCCGTGTGGATATTTCTTGGTGTTGGCGCATTTGCCCAGACCTACGGCAACGAGTGGATCGATTATGACCAGCCCTATTGGACCTTCAAGATCTGGCAGAACGGCATCCGCCGGATCGATTCCACCAGCTTGGCGGATGCGGGCTTTCCGGTAGGCGACGTGGACCCGCACACCATCCGGATGTATGCACGCGGCAGGCAGGTGCCGATCCGCATCATGGGCGAGGAGGACAGTGTGTTCAACTCCACGGACTATATCGAATTCTATGGGGCGAAGAATGATGCCTGGTTGGACAGCGCACTCTGGGACAGCCCGGCCCACATCAACGATCCCTACTATTCCCTTTACAACGACACGATCCGCTACTTCCTCACGTGGAAGGCCGGTCCCGGTGCGGAGCGGGAGATCGTGAGTGGGAGCGGCAATTGGGCGGCCTACACCGCGCAGCCTTGGTGCTGGGCCACCACGTTGATCACCTATCCGCTTTTCTATCAGACCGGGAAGCGCACGGTGCTGGGCGCGTCGGATGGCAGGATCAACGAGGCGGAAGGCTACTTCCGGAACACCGCATTGAACGCCACAGGCACCGATGTGACACAGACGCAGAGCTTGGCGATCCCTTCGATCTACCAACAGCCGGAAGCGCCCGATGCCACATACAAGCTGGTGATGGCCAGTGCGAACAACCCGGGAGGAGCGGACCCCAGCTGCATGGACCACCACGTGCAACTGGTGCGGGGAGGAAACGTACTTGTGGATACCATCTTCCACGGATACCAACTGAACAAATTCACGCTCGACCTGGCGAATAGTTCACTGGCGCTGCCGAACGCCACGATCGACGTGAAGGTGATACACGACCAGACCTGCACGCAGCTGCCGAGCGATTATCCGGATGCACATATACTCTCTTGGCAAAGCATCCGCTATCCGCGCGACCTGACCTTCGCGGCGAGCACCACCATGGATGTGGAGGTGCCGGGCCAGCTCTCCGGCGACAGCACGCTGATCAGCTTCACCTTCACCGGCGCCCCTGTGCTCTACGCGTGGGCATCGGACGGCCTGCATCGCGTGACCTGTGTGAATTCAGCAAGCAATACGTGGAAGGCCGTGCTGCCGCCGTCAGCCGCGGACATGCGCCTCTTCATCAGCCGCCCTGCTTCAGTGACCGCCGCTGGGCCATTGAGCATGGAGAACGGGAATGGCTATTTCATCAATCCCGCGTTGGGCCTGACGGATTCGGCCTTGGTGATCGTGACGCATCCTATCCTGATGGCGGCTGCGCAGGAGTATGCGCAATACCGGGAGACGAATCCGTTCAACCGCTACAACACCATCGTGGCGGATGTGGACCAACTCTATGACGAGTTCGGCGGTGGCGTCTGGCATCATCCGATGGCGATCCGGCGCTATTTGAAGTATGTCTATGACCATGCTCCGACGCGGCCGCAGGCCCTCTTCCTCATCGGCAAAAGCGTGAAGGCACCGCAAACGGGCGGCCTGGACTACAACCGCGGATACCGCGTGGATCCCTTGGCCACCGCGGCCTGTCTGGTACCTACGATAGGCTGGCCTTCCAGCGATATGCTCTATGGACTCAACCTGAGCGGCACAAACCCGAGCAGTCTCGACGTACCCGTTGGCCGACTCGCCGCGAAGAACCCCACGGAAGTGCTGGACTATCTCGCAAAGATGGATTCCACCGAGAGTCAACCACCTGCGGCATGGATGAAGAACATCCTCCACTTCCGCGGCGGATTCACCTCACAGGAATGGCAGTTGTTCGATGCGGCCCTGAATAGTTATCAGATCATTGCGGAGGACACTTCCTTCTCCGGCCACGTCACCAAGTTCGTCAAGAACGGCAGCGGCATCATCGAGCAGGCCGCAGCGGACAGCGTGCATGACCTTATCGCACAAGGGGTGACCTTAATGACCTTTTTCGCGCATGCATACGGAGGGGGCTTCGACATCACCATCGATGTGCCCACCAACTACGATTGGCATGGAAAATTCCCGGTGATGATCGGTAACGCCTGCTATACCGGCAACATCCATCAGTTCGACGCCAGCAGTTCGAGCGAGCAGTTCGTGCTGCATGAGAATTCCGGTGCCCTCGCCTTTCTCTCTTCGGTGGACGTGGGACTTTCCTACTACCTGCAGGAGTACACGCGCTATTTCTACAAGAGCTTCAGCCAGGTGAATTACGGGAAGAGCATTGGTGCGCACATGCGATATGCGGTGGCGAACCAGATGGTCAACGGTTCGCTGGAGGCGATCAACAGCGCTGAGACGTTGACGCTCCACGGTGATCCCACGATCGTGATGAACTCTCCGAAGGAACCGGACCTCGAGATCACACCGGCGGATGTCTCCGTGCTGCCTTTCCCGGTGACGGCCGACGTGGATTCCTTCCGGGTGCGTGTGATCGTGCGGAACATCGGCCGAGGTACCCATGTGCCGTTCTCGGTCGCACTCCAACGGACCATTGTAAGCGCAGGGACCAGCCTGCCGCCGATGATCCGGTTGTTGAGCCTGCAGCACTATCAGGACACGGTCTACTTCACGCTGCCCACGCTGGTCGGCATGAACGGACAGGGTCTGAACAATCTGCAGGTGCGCGTGGACCTCGACCCGGACCTGATCGCGGAATCGGAAGACCAGTTGAACAATGAGGTGACGATGCAGATCAACATCAATTCCGGCGATCTGCTTCCCGTTCAGCCCTACAACTTCGCCATCACGCCGGATGCCACGCCAATGCTGAAGGCCAGCACGGGCGACCCTTTCGCACCGCCGCGTACCTACCTCTTCCAGATCGACACGACCGATCTATACAACAGTCCGATGATGGAGCAGCATACCATCACGGCGCCCGGCGGCGTGCTCCAATGGCAGCCTACCTCCATCTATTCGCTGAACACCATGCACGACAGCGTGGTGTATTTCTGGCGATGCACCTTGGACAGTGCAGGGCAGGGGGAGTACAATTGGCATGAGTTCTCCTTCCAGCACATCACGGACAGGCAGGGCTGGGGTCAGTCGCACTACTTCCAGTTCAAGAACGATGACTTCAACCTGATGGACTATGACCGGCCCAACAGGCGCTTCGAGTTCTTCACCGGACCGCGCCAGATCGGATGCGAGGTGTGGGGCAACAACTACAATCAGGTCTATTGGACCAAGGACCTTGAACTACAGGACGGCATGGGATGCGGCACACCACCCGCGTTGATGGTAGGCGTGGTGGACCCGTTCGACTTCTCTACGTGGTTGACGCGATATGGCGGAGTGGGCCGCTATTACGGCAACGTCAATGACAACGGGAGTTGCCGCTCCCGCCAAGAGAAATATTTCATCTTCCGGGAGACCGTGCATACCCAGATGGAAAGTTTGGCGAACATGCTGACCAATGAGATCCCGGATGGACATTACGTGGTGGTCTATACGTTCCTCCGGCTGCTCCGTGATTCGGTGGCCAATTCATCCGCCATGGAAGCTTTGCACGCGTTGGGGGCGAACCACCTGTTCAACGGCGACGTGCCGGACAACGTGCCCTACATCTTCTTCTGCAAGAAAGGAGATCCCAATTCGGTGCAGGAGATATGGGGCGATACGGTTACGGCACACATCGACATGTCGGCCACGGTGCAAGTGAATGCGCGCAGCGGATCCGTGGTGCCTCCTGCAAGTTGCACCGCGTTGAGCTGGCAGGGCCTCAGTTGGAAGACCACGCCGGAGCAAGCTTATGACAGCGTGCGGGTGCAACTTTCCGGGGTCACGCCACAAGGCAACGAGCAACCCATCCTCGACCTGCCGGGATACGGGGGAGACCTCGACCTGCAGCCGCTGCTGAATGCCACGCAGTATCCGCAGCTGCATTTGAAAGGATCGTTCTGGAACGATTCACTTGCGGTACCGCAGCCCGCGCAATTGCGCCGTTGGCAACTCCTCGGCGTGCCTGCTCCCGAGTGTGCGCTGGATCCGCCAACCGGCTACTTCGCCCATTTGGACAGCATTTACCAAGGCCAGCCGGGATCGGTGATGGTGGCCGTGCGCAACATCGGCGATGAGCCCATGGACAGCCTGCTCCTTGCCGCGTGGGTGACGGACCACACCAACCAGCGGCACCTGGTGCATTACAAGTACAACGCGCCCCTGGCCGTGGGCGCCACGTTGCTCGATACGATCCACTTCGGCACCGAGCCCTTCCCCGGACCGAACGCCATGGAGATCGAGGCCAATCCCGTGGATACGCTCACGCATCTCTATGACCAGCCGGAGCAATACCATTTCAACAACATCGCGGTGCTGCGTTTCCTCACCCAGCAGGACATACAGAACCCCGTGCTCGATGTCACCTTCGACGGCATCCACATCCTTGACGGCGATATCGTAAGCTCGCGGCCGGAGATCCAAGTGACCTTGGACGACGAGAACCAGACCTTGCTCATCAATGAGCCGACGGACACGGCGCTTTTCAAGGTCTTCCTCACCGATCCCTCTGGCGCCATGAACCGCATCTACTTCAGGCTGGGCACACAGGAGATCCTGCAGTTCGTTCCGGCCGACGGACCGGACAACATCAGCAAGATCTTCTATCGCCCGGTCTTCACGCAGGACGGTAAGTATGAGATCACCGTCCGGGCCACGGACAAGAGTCGCAACAACAGCGGTGATCGCGACAACTCCATCCACTTTGAGGTGATCGATCATCCGACCATCAGCGAAGTGCTCAACTATCCGAATCCCTTCACCACCAGCACGCGCTTCGTCTTCACCCTGACCGGCCACGAGGTGCCCACGGCCATGCGGATCCAGATCATGACGGTCACCGGCCGCGTGGTGCGCGACATACCCATGACCGAACTGGGACCCTTGCACATCGGGCGCAACATCACCGAATTCGCATGGGACGGCACGGACCAGTTCGGAGATCGCTTGGCGCGCGGGGTCTATCTCTACCGCGTGCTCGCGCAACTGCACGGCGAGGATATCGAATACCGCGATGCCGGAGCGGGTGGCTTCTTCAAGAACGGGATCGGTAAGATGTACCTGCTTCAATAAGAGTGCCGCGCCCGATAGCTACTTTCGGCGGCATGCGCCAACGGTCCCTCTACCTTTCCTGTGCATTGCTCTCGGGCCTGCTTTGGGCCGCTGCCTGGCCTGCAGTGGGCGGCTTGGTGCCCTTGGCCTTTTTCGCATGGGTGCCGCTGCTCTGGGCGGAAGATCGCTATGCCAACAGCGCGAAGGACGCCCGACCGCGGAACTTCATGCCCTACGTGATGTTGGCTCTACTGGTGTGGAACCTCTGCACCACGTGGTGGCTCTTCTGCGTGAGTGAAAGTTTCGGCACGCGGCTCTTCACTTTGATAGGCCCGAACGTCGGCAACGTGCTGGTGATGTCCGTGCCGTGGCTGCTCATGCGCATCGCACGCCGTGGCTTCGGTGGGCGCGGGGCGCGATGGGCGTTGCTCGTTTTCTGGGTGGCCTTCGAACGTTTCCACATGCATTGGGACCTTAGCTGGCCGTGGCTCACGCTGGGCAACATCTTCGCGGAGCATACCTCCTGGATCCAGTGGTATGAATGGACCGGCCATTTGGGTGGTACGATATGGATCTGGTTGGCCAACCTCGCTGTGCTGAACCTCGTTCTCAGCAAGCCGGACGGGTCACGCCATCGGTTGATCACGCCCGCTGCGTTGATCGCTTTCCTTGTGATCGCGTTGCCGCTGGCGATGTCCTTCGTGCGCTATGCCACCTTCAAGGAAGAAGGCGGTCCGGTGAATGTTGTGCTGGTGCAACCGAACATCGATCCCTACTCGGAGAAATTCAATTCGGGCGATGCCTTGCCGCAGTTGGACGGCATGCTGGCCCAGGCCGCTCCACTCGTCGACTCCTCAACGGCCTTGGTGGTGATGCCGGAGACCGCGTTGCAGGAATCACCAGCCTTGGAGAATGAGAATGGAAGGCTGGTGCTGCATGGCCTGTGGGAGAATGATCTCGGAGCGTCGGAAAGCGTTGGGCATATCCGCGCCTTCCTGACGAAGCATCCAAGGGCATCAGTGATCACCGGCATGTCGTCCGCGCGGCTCTATGAACCCGGTGAACCGCATCCTTACACAGCGCGCCTGTTGCGTGGTGGCGATCGCGCCTTCGATGCCTACAACGCCGCATTGATCGTGCGGCCGGACGGCTCCTTCAAGTCCTACCACAAGAGCAAGCTGGTGCCCGGCGTGGAACAGATGCCCTTTGAAAAACTGCTCGGCTCATTGGGCGGCCTGGCACTGGACCTGGGCGGCACCACCGGAAGCTTGGGCACACAGAAGGAGCGCTCCGTGCTCTGGACGCCTGGCCATCGCGTGGGCATCGCACCGACCATCTGTTACGAGAGCATCTATGGCGACCATGTGGCCGCGCACGTCCGTAATGGCGCCAATCTCGTGGTGATCATGACCAACGACGGTTGGTGGAGCGATACCCCCGGATACAAACAGCACTTGGCATACGGAAGGTTGCGCGCGGTGGAGACCCGACGTGATGTGGCCCGCGACGCGAACACCGGCATCTCCTGCTTCATCGATCAACGCGGCGATATGCGCCAAGTGACCAAATGGTGGGTGAAGGCCACGGAGAGATCCACCGTCCATTTGCGCAGCGATCTCACGTTCTATGTGCGCCACGGGGACTACATTGGCAAGGGCGCATACCTCGTATCGGCCTTGGTGCTGCTGCTTTTGGCGGTGGTGCTTTTCCGCGGAAAACGTTCAGCTTGAACAGTCGAAGCGTGAAGCGTATGATCTTGGTCCCGGAATGACCGGACACGAACTCGGGCCTTGGAGCGGAGAACTGAATTGGAACGCGCTGAGTTCCTATTCGAATTTCTTGGCCAGAAGAACGGGTGACCGGGAAGAATGGGTCATCGGCATGGCCACTGCTGAAGCGGTCTTTGTTGAACCGCCTGGCGATGGGCGCGGAGCATTCGGCCATGTTGGCTATGACCTGAAGAACGAGTTCGAGGACCTATCAAGCCGGCATCCGCAGCACGATGGTTTCCCATTGATGCAGTGGTGGTCACCGCGATTCATCATTCACATTCGGCAGGGAAAGGTCGTGCTGCATGCGGAGGATGCGGACCTTCCGGAAGGCAGGTCGCTGCTGAAGGAATTGACAGGTACGCCTTCTCCGCTCGCATCATTCACACCCGCTACGTGGATCCGTACCACATCGCATGAACGCTATCTCGATCAAGTGCGAACGTTACTCGGCCACATTCAGCGTGGCGATATCTACGAAGTGAACTATTGCACGCAACGCACGGCTACGCTGGAGCATTTCGACCCCTACGCGGCTTTCACGAAGTTGCTTGCCCATTCCGATGCGCCCTTCTCCGCCTTCCTGCGTGACGGTGAAAATTTCGCGCTCTGTGCCAGCCCTGAACGATTCCTTCACATCGAAGGAGATCGCGTGATCTCACAGCCGATGAAGGGCACACGTCCACGTGGCAGAAGCATGGCGGAGGACAGCGCGTTCGCGGAGGAACTGGCCCGCGATCCCAAGGAACGCAGCGAGAACATCATGGCGCTGGACGTGGCGCGGAATGATCTCAGTCGCATTGCCACCTCCGGTTCTGTGAAGGTCGAGGAACTTTGCGCGGTGAAGAGTTATCCCAGCGTCCATCAAATGGTGAGCACTGTCGCGGCCCGGATCCGTCCAGAACTTTCGATGATGGATGTGCTGCGCGCCACCTTCCCGATGGCCAGCATGACCGGTGCACCGAAGATCCGCGCGATGCAATTGATCGATGAAGTGGAGGACATGCGGCGCGGACTCTTCAGCGGTAGCATCGGATATTTTCTTCCCGACGGAACAGCTGATCTGAACGTGGTGATCCGCACGATCACTTTCAACGCTTCCACCGGTCGTGCGTCCTTGATCTCCGGCGGGGCGATCACTGCGGCCAGCGATCCCGTGCAGGAATTCGCGGAGTGCGAACTCAAGGCACGTTCGGTGCTCAATGCCTTCGGCCATGCTTGCTGAGGTCCGGCGTTTCATGCGGCGCGAGGCGATGCTGTCTTCAAACGTGCCCACATGGGTGGCTGTGAGCGGAGGCGTGGACAGCATGGTGTTGTTGCATGTGCTGCGCGAATTCGGCCATGACTGCATCGTTGCACATGTGGATCATGGTCTGCGCGGTGCTGCAAGTGATGGGGACCGCCAGTTCGTGGAAGAACAGGCGACGCGGCTTGGACTTCCGTTCCGTTCTGTGCGTGTGGATGTGAAAGCCGCTGCGGACGGGATCTCCGTGCAGATGGCCGCGCGCGAATTGCGCTACGACTGGTTCAGTGAATTGCTTTTCGAAGGACCCGCCCGGTTGGCGATGGGACATCATCGCGATGACGCGACGGAGACCTTGTTGCTGAATCTGTTGCGCGGCACGGGAACAAACGGCTGGGCAGGGATCCAGCCGGTGGCGTCCATTCCTGGAGGTTTGATCTACCGGCCGCTGCTCTGCGTGGGGCGTGAAGAGATCATGGCATACGCACGAGCGAACGACATTCTGTTCCGCGAGGATGCCAGCAACGCCGACCCGAAGTACCTGCGGAACCGCGTGCGGAATGAGCTGCTTCCTTTCCTCGAAGAGCTTCGTCCGGGATCAAGAACAGCACTGGCACGCGCTACCGACAGGCTGCGCGAAATGACCATCGCTGCGGGCCGATGGACGGAGCAAGCGACGGCTCGGCTGGTGCCGGATGAAGAAGGCGTGCTGCGCATTCCGATCGAACTCTTGAGGACGAGTGCCACTCCGCATTTGCTGTTGCATCGTCTGTTGCGCGATCAGGGCCCGCACCCGGATATGATCGAGCAGCTGATCGATGCCGTGCATAATGGATCGACCGGTGCCATTTTTCACATGGGCAATTGCAGGATCACGGTGGACCGCGACCATGTGGTAGTGGATCACGCGACGGACGGCTTTCCCAGTTTCACTATCAACTTGGCGGATGAAAATGGCGCGGCGGGACCTTTCCGCTGGGAAAAATGTGATGGCAGTGCGCTGCCCAAAGCGTTCGATCCGCACACTGCTTGGCTGGATCTGGCGAAGCTCAAGGAGCCCTTGGTCCTGCGTCCGTGGGAGGAGGGTGATCGCATGCGGCCTCATGGCCTCGGTGGTTCCAAGCTGGTGAGCGACCTCTTGATCGATGCCAAGGTGCCCCGGAATGAAAAGGCTGGCACCTATGTACTGGAGAGTGACGCGACCATCGTTTGGCTCGTGGGGCATCGGATCGCGGAAGGGGTTTCAGCGAAGGGTACTTCCACCTCGGTCCTCCGTGTGGTCCGGGAGCCTCGGACAGGATCACGAGGTTGACCTTTTTTGGCCGGGATGCCGCGCACGACGCGGCGGTTAGATTTGCGGAAACCGCCTTTCTTTCGGGCCCATGCGAATTTCCTTGGTGTTCCTGCTTTCCCTGTTCATGCAAGCCGCGTGGGCAGGCAGTCCCGTGAAATGGTCCTTCACCGCCGATCACGCTGCGGGTGATTCCGTGGTGGTGCATCTCACCGCCGTCTGCGATCCGGGATGGCACATTTATGCGCTGACGCTGCCCAGTGATGACGGCCCGCTTCCGACGGTGATCACCGTTCAGTCGGACAGCCTCTACCATACCGCAGGACCGGTAGTTGAACCAACGCCGAAGGAGAAGGACGACCCGAACTTCGGCATGCGCGTGCGCTACCACACGGGCACCGTCGTCTTCGTGCAACCGCTGCTGCGACATACCGCTGGGGCATTCACCATCCATGGCAACGTGGAGTACATGACCTGCAACGATTCGACCTGCCTGCCGCCGGTCACCGTTCCTTTTCATTTGAACATAGCCGCATCGAAATAAATGGATCGATCCATCGCCTTGGCCCTATCGGCCTTTGTTTCCATCGCCACGTTCGCGCAACCGCAAGGCCAAGCAAAAGCGGTGGATCCCGTGAAGTGGTCCATCACCGCCAAGCAGGTGGACGCGCACCATTGGGACGTTGCCTTCAAGTGCGCCATCGATACGGGATGGCATGTGTATTCGCAGATGAGCTTCGGCGATGACGGCCCCATGGCCACCGCATTCGCATTCGACACCGTGCCCAGCTTCAGCCTTAGCGGCAAGGCCACGGAAACAGGCGAGCACATCAATGAGAAGGTCGATCCGATCTTCAATATGAAGGTGAAGTCGTTCGAGGGATGGGGTCTATTCACGCAACGCGTGCAAACGGATTCTCCCGACATGCCGGTCACCGGTTATTTCGACTATGAGACCTGTACCAACGCGGCCTGCATCTTCCCGGACCGGGTCTACTTCACCATCACGCCCTCCACGGATGCCATGTCGATGGCCGGAGTGCCCTTCCCGAAGGGAGTTGTGAACGCCACACCAGCGATCCTCGATCCGGTGAAGTGGACCGTCACCTCCACGGACAAAGGCGATGGCAAATGGCAGTTGGATTTCCGTGCCAAGGTGGATAATGGCTGGTACGTCTACTCGCAGGAATCCTTTGGCGACGGGCCGATCCCCACGAGTATCGACATCGACACCTTGGCCAATGCGACGCCGATCGGAAAGCCCATGGAGACCGGGCCGGAAAAACACGAGGGGAAGGATGATATGTTCGGCATCATTGTGCGGAAGTATGCCGGTGAAGCGACATTCAGCAGGTTGATGCAAGTGTCTGATCCCGCGAAACCGATCACGGGGACGATCAGCTATGAGACCTGCGACAATACCAAGTGCATCTTTCCCGATCCACTGAAGTTCAGCATCATCCCCGCCACCGGCGCGGCCACTGTTGGGAACACGCCCGTCACGGCACCTCTCACGGGCCAAGGCTGTGACCTCAAGTTGACCACGGTGGACCTCGACAACCCGACGATCCGCAGCGATGAGAAAACAGTGAACGACCAGGTGCGCAACGGCGGTTCGCTGTGGAACATCTTCTTCCTCGGCTTCATCGGCGGATTGCTTGCGCTGCTTACGCCGTGCGTGTTTCCAATGATCCCGCTAACGGTTAGCTTCTTCACCAAGGGCAGCGAGGACAAGGCGAAGGGTCTGCGCAATGCGCTTGCCTACGGCGGCTTCATCCTGCTGATCTACCTGCTCTTCAGTCTGCCCTTCCACCTGCTAGGCTCGGTGAATCCGGAGATCTTCAACGAGATCAGCACCAACCCGTGGCTCAACGTCTTCTTCTTCGTGATCTTCCTCGTCTTCGCCGTGTCCTTCTTCGGCTACTTCGAGATCACGCTGCCGAGTAGCTGGGTGAATAAGATGGACAGCAATGCGAGCCGCTTCGGCGGTTCCATCGGTATCTTCTTCATGGCGCTTACACTCGCGCTGGTCTCCTTCTCCTGCACCGGTCCCATCCTCGGTTCCTTATTGGCTGGTGCGCTCACCGGTGATGGCGGCGCGTGGCAGCTTACCGTGGGCATGGGCGCCTTCGGCTTGGCGCTGGCCTTGCCCTTCGCGCTCTTCGCGATGTTCCCAGGTTGGCTGAATTCGCTGCCGCGTTCTGGTAGTTGGCTGAACAGCGTGAAGGTGGTGCTCGGCTTCGCGGAAGTGGCGCTGGCGTTCAAGTTCCTCAGCAACGCCGACCTCGTGAAGCACTGGCACATCGTGCCCTACGAACTCTTCATGGCCGTGTGGGTGGTCTGCGCGATCGGCCTCACGCTCTACATGCTCGGTCGCATCAAATTTCCTCACGATAGCCCCGTGCGATCGATATCGCCCGTGCGCTGGGGCCTTGCCGTCATCTTCGGAGCACTCACCATTTACCTCGCTCTGGGCTTCCGTGTGGACAAGGTGAACAACACCTTCACCACCATGAAGCTGATGAGCGGCCTCGCGCCACCCGTCGGTTATAGCTGGATCCTACCGAAGGATTGCCCCGACGGACTGGACTGCTACCACGACCTCGATGCCGGCATGGCGCAGGCCAAGGCCACCGGAAAACCGTTGCTGCTGGACTTCACCGGATACGCCTGCGTGAATTGCCGCAAAATGGAGGAGCACGTATGGCCGGTGAAAGGCGTGCGCGAAAAGATCGACAAAGACTATGTGCTCGTCTCGCTGTACGTCGATGACAAGAAGGAACTTCCCGCTTCCGAGCAACGCGACTACACGACCTGCAACGGGCAACAAAAGAGGCTGACGACCCTAGGCAACAAGTGGAGCACGATGCAGACCGAGACCTTCATCAACAACAGCCAGCCGTACTACGCGCTCATCAGCCCGGACGGCGTGCTGCTCACCGATCCCGTGGGCTACACGCCGGATGCGGACGAGTACGCTGCCTTCCTGCAACGCGGGTTGAATGCGATGAAGAAACTCGAGGGTAAGTAAGGAGTCGTGAGTCTTTGAGTCTTGAGTCGTGAGTCTATGCTGGAGTGGACTCACGACTCAAAGACGCACGACTCACGACTGTATTCAACTCCGTCACAATTCCTCCTCATCTTCGCGAATAAGCAACCATGGCGAACGAGCGCATTGAAAGTCATTTCTCGGAAGCGGCCTCCGTGCTGGAGCGATTCCGTTCCGATGCGAAGAACATCGCAGCCGTGCATAGCGCCGGTGATCTCATGTTGTCGGCGTTGAAGTCCGGCGGCAAGCTGATCAGTTGCGGCAACGGCGGAAGCATGTGCGACGCGATGCACTTTGCCGAGGAACTCACGGGCAAGTTCCGCGATGACCGCGCGCCGATCGCAGCGATGAGCATCAGCGATCCGAGCCACATCAGCTGCGTGGGGAACGACCACGGATTCGAACAGGTCTTCGCGCGTTTCGTGCAGGCCCATGGCAAGCCGGGCGATGTCCTGCTCGCCATCAGCACGAGCGGGAACAGCCCGAACGTGCTGCGCGCGGCGGAGGTCGCGAAGAAGCAGGGCGTGAAGGTCGTCGGGCTCACCGGCAAGGACGGTGGCAAACTCGCTCCACTCTGCGATGTCGAAGTGCGCGTGCCGCATGGCGGTTACGCCGATCGCGTGCAGGAGGTCCACATCAAGGTGATCCACGCGTTGATCGATCACATCGAGAGGGGGATGGAATGAAGTACGGGCCGCAGAGGCGCGGAGGCGCAGAGCAGATGGATCTGAACACACGGGTCGGATCGTCGCCGTCGTTCATCGCATTCAGCATTTCTCCGCGCCTCTGCGCCTCCGCGGCCCTCATCACCTTCCTCTCATGATCGTCAAGAACTTCGGTTGCGCGGTCTTCGGGGTCGACGCCACGATCATCACGGTGGAGACGAACATCGTGGGCGGCAACATCTTCTTCATGGTGGGCCTGCCGGACAACGCGGTGAAGGAGAGCCATCAACGGGTGAGCGCGGCCATCAAGAACATCGGCTTCCACATGCCGCGTGGCCGCGAGATCACTGTCAATCTCGCACCTGCGGACATCCGCAAGGAAGGAACCGCTTACGACCTGCCGATCGCACTCGGGATCCTTGGCGGGAGTGAGCAGATGGGCACCGAACGTTTCGCCGACTTTGTGGTGATGGGCGAGCTTTCGCTGGATGGTGAGGTACGACCGATCAAAGGCGCGTTGCCGATCGCGTTGGAAGCGAAGAAGCAGGGCTTCAAAGGCGTGGTGGTGCCCGTGGCCAATGCGCGCGAGGCCGCCATCGTCCAAGGGATCGAGGTGATCGGCGTGGAGCATCTGCGCCAAGTGGTGGATCTGATGGAAGGTCGCATCGAAGTGGCGCCGACGATGGTGGACATCGCAGCGGAATTTGCCGCGCACAGCAGTAGCTATCCGGTCGATCTCAGCGATGTGAAAGGGCAGGAGAACATCAAGCGCGCCTTTGAGATCGCTGCGGCGGGCGGGCACAACGTCATCCTCATCGGTCCGCCGGGCGCGGGCAAGACGATGATCGCGAAGCGGCTTCCCACCATCCTTCCGCCGCTTAGTATTGATGAAGCGTTGGAGACCACGAAGATCCACAGCGTCGCCGGTAAGTTGCAGCAGGAAGATGCGCTGCTCAGCACGCGTCCGTTCCGTTCGCCGCACCACACCATCAGCGATGTGGCGCTCGTGGGCGGCGGTTCCTATCCGCAGCCGGGCGAGATCAGCATGGCGCATAACGGCGTACTCTTTCTCGATGAATTGCCGGAGTTCAAGCGCACAGTATTGGAGGTGATGCGGCAGCCATTGGAGGACCGCGTGGTCACCATCAGCCGCGCGAAGTTCACGGTGGAATATCCTGCGAGCTTCATGCTGGTGGCCGCAATGAATCCCTGTCCGTGCGGCTTCCACAACCATCCCGAGCGCGATTGCGTGTGCGCTCCCGGCGTGGTTCAGAAGTACCTCAACAAGATCAGTGGACCGCTGCTGGACCGCATCGACATCCACATCGAAGTGACGCCGGTGGCCTTCACCGAACTGGCCAGCGAACGCGAGACGGAGAAGAGCGCGGCCGTGCGGGAGCGCGTGGTGCGTGCGCGCAACGTGCAGGAGCAGCGCTACAAGGGGAAGGGCATGCACAGCAATGCGCAGATCAGCACACAGCAGCTTCGCAAATACTGCCGCATCGATGCCACCGGCCAAGCGCTGTTGCAGAAGGCCATGGAACGCCTCGGCCTCAGTGCTCGCGCCTACGACCGCATCCTCAAAGTGGCGCGCACCATCGCTGATCTCGCAGAGAGCACCGACATCCGCACGGAGCATCTCGCTGAAGCGATCCAGTACCGCAGTTTGGACCGCGAAGGCTGGGCCAGTTAAGCCTGTATCGCTTTGTGAAACCTGCCGTGCTGGTCCGCGTAGAACCGCGTGACTGCATGATGATCAAGTGTTCATACATATTCCCGCTTCTGTTGGCCTTCGCCGCTTTCACGGTGCGAAGTCAAGCGCAACGGGTTTATTTGGATGATGCGCTTCATCCGGTTGAGCAAGGGAAAGCGACCTTCTATGCGGAGGTCGTCGGTACGGACAGCGGGCGGGTCCAAGCGAAGGTCATGGACCTGAAAGGTGTGTTGAAGGCTATCGGGGATTTCAAGGAAGCGGACCTGCAAACCCCTGATGGCTATTTCACCTACTACTATCCAAATGGCACCGTGGAGAGCCAAGGCAACTATGTACTGGGCGGCAAGGACGGGCTTTGGCTGCGTTACAATAGCAGCGGACAACCCTTGGCGGAGAAGGTCTACGACAACTCGCGTTTGGATGACCTAGTATTCACGCAAGCGCAGCAGATGCCGAGCTGCCCCGGCGGTCAGCGGGCGTTGGTGAAGCAGGTCCAGGACCAAGTGGGCAAGCTGAAAGGCCATGCCACGGCCCTGTTCATCGTGGAGAAGGACGGAACGCTTTCCGATATCAAGGTCATCGGCGCGGCGGACCAGGAACGATCGGACCAAGTGGTCGCGCTCCTTGGAAAGAGTCCCGCTTGGACCAGTGGCCTGCAGTACGGCCAACCTGTGCGCGTGCAGATGCGCGTGCCCCTCAAATAGAACCAGCCGACATACACCAATAGCTGGACGCTCCGGGAGACCGGGGCGTTCGGCGTTATATATCCGGGCATTCGGCTAGACCGACCGGAAGAGAGTCCTGAACTGCTGGTCTTGATCGGGGCGCTTGCGCGGTCCATGCCCTCCCTTATTCTCCATCCGAGGTCCCATGGGCCAGCGACCCCGGGCATTACAGCGCCTCATTGTGATTTCTTGCTCCCAAGCTGGGATCGGACCAACGATCAACGAGACCGGGACCGGCCCGGATCGGAGGGGCGCATCGAACTAGGGCCTGTGAGTATGCACATGCGTGGATTCAAGGCTGATGGATAACTTAACAGGAAGCCGCTGATGAGCTTGATATCCATGCAAAGCTTGGCCGTGTTAAAGGGCCGGATGGAGATGGGACGTGTACACTACGAACCCAGCACCTGCTCCCGTTGACCCTTGGCCGCCCATTGATGAGAGCGCCGGAAACGGCCATTTTCCTTTACGAACAGAACATCCCGCTGTGCGAGTGCATCATCCAGTGGACGATTGTGGCCGTCGAAGATGTCGTACGCGACGAATCCACGATCCTTCATGTAGGTCAAAACATCAAGCAGCACAGGGGATCCCTTTTGCAGGTTGAAGAAGTTCACCTCCATGATCACCACTTCACACTGTTTCAACAATCTGGGTGCCCCGTCGAGTGCCTGTAGCTCCGCACCTTGGACATCCAGCTTCAGCAAGACCGCATCGCCGGCCTTGGCCAAGTCCACTTCATCATCCAATCGGATAATGGGGACTTCACGCGATCGACCGTCGGCTGCTTCACCGTCACTCTCTTGGAGTAAGGAACTACCGAAGAGGTCGCCATGCACATGGATCGCCAAGCGTCCGCTTTTTTCACCGGCAGCGGCGAGCACCACCCGCCCCGGATGCTTTTGCGCCAAGTTGTTCAACCGCGCACCGAATTCCTGCAACGGTTCGATCCAGATCGTCGGGATCTTCGGCCAGGTCCGTAGCAAGGGGGGCGTACCCTCGGCCGCACCCACATCCACGATCAGGCTGGGCACATAGCCTAGTCTCTTCAAATGGGCCAAGCTCTCTTCCATGCTCAGGCGTACCGGGGCCAAGGCATACCTTCCGTTCCGAAGGCGCTTACCAGGCTTGAAGATCGGATATAGTTCGAAGCCTAGCGCGCGTACCGAGCCTTTGATAAGTGTCTTGATCGGATTCATGGGGACCATTAGCTTGAAGGTGCAATATAGGCTTTGCCGTGATCATCCAATTGGTTCGCTTCTTTCTGCCGTGACTTTACACTTGGCGCCTTTCCAGCGCGACTCCTGATCGCCTTTGCTCTGTAGATCCTAACGGATTCCTCCAATGCACGTAGCCTTGACAAGAATGAACTTACCAAGTTCCACATTATCCAACATAGTGAACTGAGCATCGGCTTGGCGACCTGTATTATAGAGTCGGCACGATTCTGTTTTGATCTCAACGGACCGTCATATTCGATCTCCCCGATCGAATCGCAGGTTCCAGTCTCTAAATGGAATCGTGCCAACCCAATAATGGAAGGAATCGATTGCTGGCTCAATACCGATTGCCAGTAGTGGCAAGATCAGAGTAGTCATAGCAGTCTCTATTCCAAGAGTGTCTGCGCTCGGATATTGCAATAAAGCAGTTTGCAACGCCAGTACTAAAACGCCCCGGTCTCCCGAGGCGTTCAGCATGGCGTTCCAATAGGTTCAGGACCTACGCTTCCTTGCCGTGACAGTTCTTGTACTTCTTACCACTACCGCAGGGGCAGGGATCGTTCCGGCCCACCTTCTTCTCCACGCGCACGGGCTGCACGGGCTGGCGAGGGCCTTGGGGCGGCGGCATATGTTGCGCACCGGAGGGTCCGGGGCGCTGGGCTTGGCGCGGTGCTGCTCCCGTTGAAGCACCGGCGTACGCAGGCACCTCGGTGCGACTGGTCTGCATGCGCTGCTCCTCGCGTGTGGGCTTGCGCTCCTGCGCCTGTTGCACGGCGGGTTCGGCGCTGGGTAGACCAGCGCGCACGAGGAATTCCACCACCTCGTTGCTGACGCGGTCGATCATGGCATCGAACAGCTTGAAGGACTCCAGCTTGTAGATCAACAGTGGGTCCTTCTGCTCGATGCTCGCGTTCTGCACATCGCGGCGCAGGTCGTCCATTTCGCGCAGGTGCTCCTTCCACTCGTTGTCGATGATGGCCAGCGTGATGTACTTCTCCACACTGTCGATCAGATCGCGGCCCTCGGTCTTGTAGGCCTTCTCGAGGTTGGTCACCACCTGCATGTTCTTCACGCCATTGGTGATGGGCACCACGATATTCTCGTACTGCTTGCCCTGGTTCAGGAAGACGTCGCTGATCACCGGTAAGGCCTGCGCGCCGATCTGCTGGCCACGGCGCTGGTAGGCCTCCAGCGCTCCTTCGAAGACGGTGTCCGCGATGTCGGTGATCTTGCCGGACTTAAAAGCCTCTGCACTCACCGGAGTTTCGATGAAGAGCTTGCGGAAGAGTTCCATCTGGAAGCCCTCGTAGTCGCCTTCAGGATGGTATTCCTCGGTGATGGTGGTGGCCACGTCGTGGAACATGTTCAGCACGTCCAGCTTCAGGCGCTCGCCGAAGAGGGCGTTGCGGCGGCGCTTGTAGATCACCTGCCGCTGCTTGTTCATCACGTCGTCATACTCCAGCAGGCGTTTCCGGATGCCGAAGTTGTTCTCCTCCACTTTCTTCTGCGCTCGCTCGATGCTGGCGGTCACCATACTGTGCTGGATCACTTCGCCTTCCTTCAGTCCGAGGCGGTCCATCAACTTGGCGATGCGTTCGCTGCCGAACATCCGCATCAGGTCGTCCTCCAGCGAGATGTAGAACTGCGATGAACCGGGATCGCCTTGGCGGCCGGCACGACCGCGCAACTGGCGGTCCACGCGGCGGCTCTCATGCTTCTCTGTGCCGACGATCGCAAGGCCGCCCGCTTCCTTCACGCCGGGTCCGAGCTTGATATCCGTACCGCGACCGGCCATGTTGGTGGCGATGGTGACGGTGCCTGCGGAACCTGCGTGCGCCACGATGTCCGCTTCGCGCTGGTGCTGCTTCGCGTTCAGCACATCGTGCTTGATGCCGCGCATCTTCAGCATCTTGGCCATCAGCTCGCTCACTTCCACGTTGGTAGTACCGACCAGTACGGGCCTTCCCGCTTCCTGCAATTTCACGATCTCGTCGATCACTGCGTTGTACTTCTCGCGCTTGGTCTTGAAGACCATGTCCTCGTTGTCGTTCCGCGCGATCGGCCGGTTGGTGGGGATGGACATCACATCCAACTTGTAGATGTCCCACAGTTCCTGCGCCTCCGTCTCGGCGGTACCGGTCATGCCCGCGAGCTTGTGATACATGCGGAAGTAGTTCTGCAACGTCACCGTGGCATAGGTCTGCGTGGCGGCTTCCACCTTCACGCGCTCCTTGCTCTCGATCGCCTGGTGCAGCCCATCGCTGTAGCGGCGGCCTTCCATGATGCGGCCGGTCTGCTCGTCCACGATCATCACCTTGTCGTTGATCACCACATACTCCACGTCCTTGTCGTAGAGCGCGTAGGCACGGATCAACTGGTTCACGGTGTGCACGCGTTCGCTCTTGATGCCGAAGTCGCGCAAAACCTCATCCTTGCGCTTGGCCTTTTCCTCGGGCGTGGCACCGCTCTTCTCAATGTCGGCCACGTCGCCGCCCACGTCGGTGAGGATGAAGAATTTCGGATCGTCCACATCACCGCTGATGAGGTCGAGACCCTTTTCGGTCATCTCGATGCTATTCTGCTTCTCATCGATCGTGAAGTAGATCTCCTGGTCCACGAAGGGCATTTCCTTCTGCTGGTCCTGCAGGTAGCGGCTCTCGGTCTTTTGCAGCAGCGCGCGGGTGCCGGATTCACTGAGGAATTTGATGAGCGCGGTGTTCTTCGGAAGGCCGCGGTGGGCGCGCAACAGAGCGAGTCCGGCCTTTTCCGTCTGCTCCTTTGAGCCGCCGTCCTTCAACAACTCCTTTGCTTCGGAAAGCAATTTGGTGACGAGTTGGCGCTGTGCGTTGTAGAGCTTTTCCACACGCGGCTTGTACTCATCGAACTGATGGATCTCGCCCTTCGGAGTCGGTCCGCTGATGATGAGCGGCGTCCGCGCATCATCCACGAGCACACTGTCCACCTCATCGATGATGGCGTAGTGGTGCTTGCGTTGCACCAGCGCGTTCGGCGCGTGCGCCATGTTGTCGCGCAGGTAGTCGAAGCCGAATTCGTTGTTGGTGCCGAAGGTGATATCGGCCATGTAGGCCTTGCGGCGGTCGGCGCCATTGGGCTCGTGCTTGTCGATGCAGTCCACACGCAGGCCGTGGAATTCATATAGCGGGCCCATCCATTCACTATCACGCTTGGCGAGGTAGTCGTTCACCGTGACGAGGTGCACACCGCGGCCAGCGAGGGCGTTGAGGTACATCGGCAGAGTGGCCACGAGGGTCTTGCCCTCACCGGTGCTCATCTCGGCGATCTTCCCCTTGTGCAACGCCACACCACCGATCAGCTGCACATCATAGTGCACCATGTCCCAAGTGATGGGCGTGCCGGCGGCGTCCCATGAATTCTTCCAGATGGCCTTGTCTCCTTCAATGCGCACGTTATCGCGCTTGGCGGCGATCTCGCGGTCAAGTTCTGCGGCGGTCACGGTGAGTTCTTTGTTCTCCGTGAAGCGCCGTGCTGTCTCCTTCATCACGGCGAAGGCCTCGGGCAACAGTTCCAGCAGCACCTCCTCGATCTGCTCGGTCGTCTTCTCCTCCAGTTTATCGATCTCCTCATAGCGCTTCTCGCGCTCCGCGATGGGCATCTTGGCGTTCTCGTCGATCTCGTTACGGAGCTGGTCCATGCGTGCCTGCTCGTCCGCGATCTTGGCGGCGATGCGCGCCTTGAACTCGGTGGTCTTCGCGCGCAGCCCGTCGTTGCTCAGGTCGCGGAGCTTCGGGTATTCGGCCTTGACCTTCTCCACGAGCGGCTGCACTTCCTTGAGGTCGCGTGTGGCCTTGTCGCCAAAGACTTTCTTGATGATGGTACCGATCATGGGGAGTGGGAGCGTGAGGTAGTGCGGAAGTTGGAGTTGCGTGGGATAAGGCTCCAATTGCCGCGATCGTAAAAGGTCGGCGAAGTTAACCGGTATCGGGCCTGTCAAGGTGTGGGCCGATCAGGTCGGGAATGCCGCATTGTCAGGAAGAAGGATGCCGCAAAGGGCCAAAGGAAAGCTCCTTCATTGCGTGACGCTGTGGGATTCTCCTCTTCGGATCCAACCTCTTTGTGCCCTTTGAGTCCTGTGCGGTATGGAATTGCGCGCGCTTTGTCGTTCTCCGCGTCTTCGCGACCCTTTCACACGAAAAAGCCCCGCCAGCAATGGCAGGGCTTTAGGTTCGAAGGGAAGAGGCGCTCAGTATTCGTCCTCGTTGAAGAAGAAATCCTCCTTGCTTGGGTAGTCCGGCCAGATGTCCTCGATGGTCTCGAAGACCTCTTCGTCATCCTCAATGCCCTGCAGGTTCTCCACCACCTCCAGCGGAGCGCCGGTGCGCATGGCGAAATCGATCAGCTCATCCTTGGTCGCGGGCCAAGGGGCATCTTCCAGGTAGGAGGCAAGTTCAAGTGTCCAATACATGTCAGCCCGCTTATGACGGTCTTTTTGAAATCGGCCGCAAATATAGACGGATAGGGATCGCTGGCGCGGTGGTTGAAAAGTAGCGGCCCGGGATCAGCGCTTTCCCTGTATTGACGCGGCCTTCCAAGGGTCAACCCCAGGGCTTCCACGGGATCTCCTCCACTTTCAACTGCTGGCCGGTCCACCGGGCGAGCACAAAAAGGAGGTCGCTGAGGCGGTTCAAGTAGCGGACGACGATCTCCGGCACCGGTTCCTCAGCAGCCAAGCGGATGGCGATACGCTCCGCGCGGCGGCAGACGGTGCGGCAGATGTGGGCCTGCGAAACTGCGGGATGCCCGCCGGGCAGGATGAAGTTGCGCATCGGCGGAAGCTCCGCATCCATGGCATCCATGGCATCCTCCAATTCCTTCACATCGGCATCGCTCGTCGTCGGCACCTTGAACTTTTCCGCCGTCTCTGCAGTTCCTGCGGCAAGGCGTGATCCGATGTCGAAGAGTTTCACCTGTATGTCCGTAAGCAGCTCCGTCTTCAGTTCCCCGGAAAGGTCGCGCAACATGCCGATATGGCTGTTGAGCTCGTCGATCGTGCCGTAGGCCTCGATGCGCAGGCTGTCCTTGGCCACGCGCTTCCCGCTGAGCAAGGAGGTCTGGCCTTTGTCTCCGGTACGCGTGTAGATCTTCATCGGCTGCGAAGGTAGCGGGCTTCAGTAGCGCAGACGGAAGTGTTCGCGTTGCTGCTCCTTCCGAAGAAAAACCAGTCCCATATGGAGCAGGTCGATCGTGACGGTCACTTGCGGATGCGCTTGGATGGCTTCCCAAGCTTGCTCCATTTCTGGACTCCAGTGGATGTCGTCGAAAATGAAGATGCTGTCGTTGTGCGCCTTCGTCAAGCACAGTTCGAAATTCTCCAGCGTCGGCGCTTTTGCGTGATGACCGTCTATGAAGACCATATCCAAGCGGTCGATAACATGAAGCACTTGCGGAAGGCGATCCCGAAAACTTCCAACATGTGGGAGGATGTGGGTCGCATTGAGTCGCGCGAAATTCTTCTGCGCGATCCCTGCGATAGCCGGGCTTCCTTCAATGGTGTGCACCGTAGCATCTCGCGCTGCGCGGGTCAAGTAGAGCGTGGTGATGCCGAAACTGGTGCCCAGTTCGAGTATCGTTCTCGGTTTGAAATAGCGCGCCAAACGGAAGAGCGTCTCGGCTTGCGCGCGAGGCTTCAACGCTGTGCGAGCGATGTCACTGACCTTTCGATCCGGCGTGTTCGCACGCTGCGATCCCGCGCCGAGATCCGTGACATGAATGGTCTCATCGCGCTTCAATAGCCCCTTACGCAACTGCTCGATATCGCTGCACTCCCTGTTGGATCCACGCTTCCGCAGCACATCCACAACGAGTGCAAAGACGAAGGGTGAATGGACATCATGCCGGTTGCCTGCTTGTCGCAGATGGCGTAGGTAAGCGCGGATGTGATAGAAAAGCGTGGACATGCAGGGCGGGCGAAGATCACGTGAACGGGCGCTTCGACGGAACCAGGCATTTCATTTTCTGATCGTTTGATCTTCTGATTGTCTGATTCGTCTCCCCAGCAACGCCTCGTAAAACGTCACCGTCATCAGGAACATCAGCAGGCCGTAGAAAATATCCTCCACCGGAATGGTGCCGATGCGGATGCCGAGGTTGTGAGCGTCGTTGTACCACACCACCGGCGCATCAAGCCCGCTTCCGGTGAGGATGCCGTTCACCACCAAGAAGGGGAGGAGCAGCACCAGATAGGCGAAGTAGGCCCTGCCCAACCATTTCGGCTTGGACCACAATTGCAGCACCAGCAGCCAAAGTGCCAACAGGCCGAATGCGCCGGTGGTGTATGCCCGGCCCGGGAAGAACACCGTGATCAACAGTGAACAGGCGATGAGCGCGTAGCTGATCCGTGTTGCCCAGGGACCGAAGAAGTCCTTCACGCCCAACACGCGGAAGCAGTGGTAGGTGAAGACGCACGCGTAGGAAATACAGATGAAGAAGAGCCATTCCTCGATGGGAAGTCCCAGCACCGGGATACCGGAGAGATGTTCCATGTTGAAGCCCCAGATGCCGCGCGCGGTGAAGAAGGCATCCCACGGAATGAACAGCAGCATCATGCCGCAGATGGCGGGCCAGAGCGCGAACCATGTGCGATCGAAGCGCAGACGCGGATGGAAGCTGCAGAAGAAGGGAACGAGGAATGCGCCCAGATCGATCCAGAGATAAGTGGACATCGGTTTGTTTCTACCACAAAGGACACGAAGGACGCAAAGATGAATGCCAACCTCCGACTGCCGCTGCCTACTGCTTCCGCCCACTGCCTACTGAACCTCCAACGCTTCGTGTCCTTTGTGGTATCCCTCCTTCCGCAATCGCCAAGCATCGCGGTAATACTTGAACGGCACGATCAACATGCCGAAGCATTCGCCCTCCTCCTTGCCGAGGTGCTTGTGATGGATCTTATGCGCCCGGCGTAGCGCGATGAAGTAGGGCTTCTGCGACTTGCGTAGCCACTTGATGCGCTGATGGATGAAGACCTCATGCACCAGAAAGTAGGCGATGCCGTAGAGCAGGATGCCGAGGCCGATCCACAGCCAAGGCGTGTCCGGTCCGCGGATGGAGCCGATGAAGAAGAGGAACATGGAGGGTGTCGCGAAGAGGAGGAAGAATGAATCGTTGCGTTCCAGCACATGGTCGTGATCGCGCTGGTGATGGTCCTTATGCAACGACCACAGGAAGCCGTGCATCACGAACTTGTGCGTGGCCCACGCCACGAATTCCATGACAGCGAAACTCAACGCAACGATCCCGATAATGGACCAGATGGTCATGGGTAGAGCGCGAACTGGAGCATGAACAAACCTACGATGCCCTTAACGCGCGAGACCACTGTCTGAGTGGAGGGGCTTTCGTATGTTTAAAGCACAATGGCCGGAACATCACGAGAATAGCCCGCCGAAGCCCATTCGACGAATAAATGCATTGATCCCGATCTGTTACAATGAGGATCCATCTATTTGAATTCGAGGATCTACCTTGGTTTCCGAATTCCATCAGGGAGGGCGGGACGGATTACCTGAGATATTTTCTGAATACCGTCGATTTTTATGGACCGATCATTCCCCTCGTTCGGAGGACCCTGGACAAGCTGGGGGAAACCAAAATCCTCGATCTCTGTTCTGGAGGTGGCGGCCCGATACAGCAGGTAGCGCAAGGACTCAACACGGGTTCAGCCCGTGCAATTTCGATCACCCTGAGCGACAAGTTTCCGAATGTGCCGGCATACACTCACATCAGCCAGCACTCCAACGGGGCTATCGGCTTCAAGGACTTCCCTGTTGACGCCGCCCATGTGCCCAAGGACATCCAGGGCTTCCGCATGATGTTCTCCGCCGTCCATCATTTTTCACCGGAAACGATACGGGCGGTCCTGCAGGATGCGGTGGACAACAGGTGCGGGATCGGCCTGTTTGACGGCGGTGACAAAAACGTCTTCACGATCCTCGGGATCATGCTGTTCCCCCCGATCGCCTTTTTGGTCTGCACGCCCTTTTTCAGGCCGTTCAAGTTCTCTCGACTGTTCTTCACTTATGTACTTCCATTGATCCCCTTGACCACTGTTTGGGACGGCTGCATTTCAATCCTGCGGCTCTACAGGCCTGAGGAATTGCTGGATCTCACGAAGGGGATCGGCGGCAACAAGTACACTTGGGAAGCTGGAAGGTTGAGAAACAAACTGGGCATGCGGATCACCTATTTGATCGGTCATCCCGCGCCCGTCGAGTCAACGATCTTGTGATCCTCACCCGGCCACAGGCCCCATTCCGCTGAACATGTGCAACAGTTTGCCGAGGGAATCCTCCGAGTGAAGCATCTCCGTCGACTCCAGCGTTTCCTGCGTGCAGGCCGATGTGCGTGTCAACATCTTCTCCTCAAAGGCCATGAGTGCCGCTTGCAGATCGGGCAGGTCGGTGCGCGCTAGGCACTCGCTCAACTCAAGTGCATCCTGCATGGCCATGTTCACGCCTTCGCCCGCGTAGGGCGGCATCACGTGGGCCGCGTCCCCGATCATTGTCAGGTCCGGAAGTGTCTCCCAGATCTGGTCCAAAGGGTAGTGGTATTGCGGGCGCGGCAGGAAGCCGACATCCTCGCTGGCGAACAACTCCTGATACACCGGGTTCCATGAACCGAATGCCTCGTTGAACCAGCCGAGCACTTGGGCCTTCTCTCTGAAATCAATGCCACTATCCCGCACCCAGGTTTCTTCCACCTTTATTCCGATGTAGAAGCCGAGGCTGCCATCACCCTTCGCACCGAGCGCCAACGAGCGCTCATCACCCAGGATGAAGACCTTGCCACCATCGGTGAGCTTGTGCAGAGTCGGCGCGTCGCGCTCCGCATCGTGCAGATAACCTTCCACCGCAGTGACACCGGAGTAGATCGGCCGGATGTCCGTGATGTAGGGCCGCACCCGGGAATTGGCACCGTCCGCACCGATGACGAGGTCTGCATCCGCAGTGGTGCCGTTGGCGAAGGAGAGCTTCCAAACGCCGCCCTCCTTGGCCATGGAAGTGAAGCGGCTGTCCCACACAACGGTGTCCGGCAGCAACGAATCCAGCAGGATCCTCCTCAGTGGCCCGCGATCGATCTCGGGGCGGTCCTCGCTGAAATCCAGCACGGCATGTTCGTCCATGTGCACGTTGGCGTGTTTGTCCAAGATGCGCAACTTGCCCGCCTCCGGCCGGTAGTTCGCATAGAAGGCGTGGATCAACCCCGCCTTCTGTAGCGCCGCCAGCCCCGACTCCTCATGCAGGTCCAGCGTGGTGCCCTGCACCCGGGCATGCTCGTTCAGGTCGCGCTCGTACACCATCACATTCGCGCCCTTCAGTTGCAGCAACCGCGCAAGCGTGAGGCCACCAGGACCACCACCCACGATGGCGATCCTCTTGTTTGTGATCAACATGCGGTGGAAGACGGGCAGCCGACGGAATTACTTTTTGTGCTGCCTTCTATCTTCGGAACGTCAACCCCACATGACCGACCGCAACGCTTCCGACCTCCGCTTCATCCGCACTTGGCTGGTGCTGTTCATGGTCGGGATCTTCATCAGCGGCCTCACTGCGGTTCCGTTGGAATGGGGCACCGCAACGTTGGCGAAGATCGCCGTGAGTTGGGGCGAGCCGTGGACTTCCTGGACCACTCGCATTGCCAATGCCGTCGGCTTCGTGGGCGCTCACTACCCCATGCTCTTCTACGGAACGGATTGGTTGGCCTTCGCGCATATCGTGATCGGCCTCGCCTTCATCGGTCCCTTTCGTGATCCGGTGCGCAACCGCTGGGTGGTGGAATGGGGGCTTTGGTGCTGCTTGCTGGTGTTGCCGCTCGCCTTCTTCTGGGCGCCGATGCGCGGCATCCCCTTCTTCTGGCACTGCATTGATGCATCATTTGGCGTGATAGGCGCGGTGCCGCTGTGGCTGGTGCTGCGCAGGATCGATCGGCTTTCAGCGAACGCGAATGCCAAGTGAACTTCACGCTTTCAAGCGAGGACGCCGTACGTGGAGACCTTGCTGAAGTGAGCGGGCACCTGATCACCACTCACCCCCGCAGTTCCGCTCCCACTTCCTTCGCCATCGCGCCACGGATGCGGCCCATGGCCTTTTCAACCTGCTCGTCGGTGAGCGTCTTCTCGCTGTCCTGCAGGATGAAGCTGAGCGCGTAGCTCTTCTTGCCAGCGGGCAGCTTGTCGCCTTCATAAACATCGAAGAGGTCCACTGCGCGGAGCAGTTTGCGTTCGGCCTGGTAGGCGATCTGCTCCAGTTGCGCATATGCCACGGAGCGGTCCAGCAGCAGGCTGAGGTCGCGACGCACAGCGGGAAACTTGGACACTTCCTGGTATTTGGTGCGCTGATCACGCAGCAGTGCCACCAGCGTTTCATCATGGAGCTCCGCATAATACGCGGGCTGGTCCACGTCGAAGGCTTTTGCGATGTGCGCGGCTACTTCACCCAACATCGCCACGATCTTCTTCCCGACTTTCACTTCCGCTGCGGAAGCGAGTAAGGGACTTTCGATCACGCTGTACTTCGTGTTCATTCCCACGCCCATGCGCTGGAGCAGCAGTTCCAGTTCCTCCTTTACATCGGCGAATTCGGTCTTGCGATCCGCGCTGCGCCAGTTCTCCGTTCCTCGCTTACCGGTGATCAGCAGTGCAACACGTTCTTCCTCGATCACCTTGCCGTTTGCGACAAAATAGGTGCGGCCCTTCTCAAAGAGCCGCAGGTCACGATGCTGGCGGGCCATGTTGTGCGCTGCGCTCTGCAGCAGGCCGAAGAGCATCGTAGGGCGCATCACGTCCAACTCGGCGCTCAACGGATTCTTCAGGCGCACCAAGGCCTCTTCTTCAGCAGCCTTCAGTTTCACGGTGCGTCCGCCGTTCACGAGTGAAGGTGTCATCACCTCGCGGAAACCGCGTGCCGCCAAGTGTTGCGCGAGCCGTTGGCGGAAGCCTTCGGAAGTGGTTTCGGGCTGCTGAACGGCGGGCACCATCAAGCGCTCCGGGATGGGCACTCGATCGAAGCCATGGATGCGCAATACTTCTTCAACGAGGTCGGCTTCGCGCAGCACGTCCACGCGGTAGGGCGGAACATGCACATGCACTTTTTGCACAGTGCGTGCGCTGATGCGGCAATCCAACATTTCGAGGATGCGCACAACGGAGTCCGGCTCAATTGCAACGCCACAGAGACGATCAACGGTGGCGAAATGCAGGTCCACCTCGGCCCACGGGCGCGGCTGCGCGATGTCAATAATGGCGGAGCTGATCTTCGCACCGGCCACTTCCTTTAGCAGCAAGGCCGCGCGCTTCAATGCGTACACGGTGATCTCCGGATCCACGCCACGCTCAAAACGGAACGAGGCGTCGGTGTTCAACCCATGTCGACGCGCCGTGCGACGAATGGTGACGGCATCGAAGCAGGCGCTTTCCAGGAAGATGGAAGTCGTGCTTGCGGAAACGCCACTGTCCGCGCCACCGAAGACACCAGCCAGTGTTGCGCCTTTCTCCGCGTCGGCGATCAGCAGATCCTCGGTATCGAGTGTGCGGTCCTTGTCATCCAAAGTGATGAGGTGCTCGCCCGCATGCGCCTTGCGCACAATGACCTTCCCGCCTTTCAACTTGTCGGCATCGAAAGCATGCAAAGGCTGACCGAGCTCGTGCTGCACGAAGTTGGTGACGTCCACCACGTTGTTGATCGGCTTGAGGCCAATGCTCTTCAATCGCTCTTGCAACCAAGCGGGCGAGGGGGCGCTGCTGATGTTGGTAAGCGTGACACCGGCATAACGCGGCGCGGCATCCGGTGCTTGCACTTCCACTGTGGTACTGCGCGCGTGGTCATCCTGTTTGAAGGCTTCCACGCTGTGCAATAGCACATGGTGCTTGCTTCCTGTTCGGTGATTCAAAGCGGCGATGAGGTCGCGCGCCACGCCCCAATGGCCCAAGGCATCGGAGCGGTTCGGCGTCAGTCCGATCTCGAGCACGTGATCACTTTTCAGTTGAAGTTGTTCGGCAGCGGGCGTGCCCGTTTTCGCGGAGGCGTCGAGCACCATGACGCCTGCGTGGTCCGTGCCAAGGCCGAGTTCATCGGCGGCGCAGATCATGCCGTTGCTCTCCACACCACGGATCTTCGCCTTCTTGATGGTGAACGCTTCGCCACCCGTGGGATGCAACGTTGTTCCGACGGTCGCTACCAGCACCTTCTGACCAGCGGCCACATTCGGCGCACCGCAAACAATCTGGGAAGGTTCACCCGCGCCGATGTCCACCGTGCAGATCTGCAAGCGATCAGCATCGGGATGCTTAGCGCATATGAGCACTTCGCCCACCACCACGCCGGCCAACATGCCCGGGATGGATTCCACCGTTTCCACACTTTCAACCTCCAATCCTGTGCTGGTGAGGATGTCGGCCGCCTCGCGAGGTGAAAGGGTATCAGTGTCGATAAGCGTGCGGAGCCAATTCCAAGAGATGCGCATGGGTGCTGAATAGGCCGCGAAAGTAGCCACGGGGCCTGCGGTCCAGCAGTTTCGTGTGCTATGCCGACCACGTACCTTCGGCCGGTGATGGACGCGAGGAAAAGCACGGGGCTGAATGTCTCGATCTACGCGCTGGCGGTGGCGGGGACCTGCATCGCCAAGATGAAGGGATGGCACGGGCTGCAATATGTCTGCACCCCACTGATGATGATCGTTCTGTCGTCGTGGTTTTTCTTCAACAGCCGCCGCGTGGGTGACCGCTTCACCCTGCTGATCCAGGCCGGCCTCTTCTTTTCGTTGATCGGCGATGTGGCCCTGATGTTCGTGGACCGCGATGATTTCAACTTCATCGTCGGGCTTGGCGCATTGCTCATAGCCGCGTTGTGTTATGCCATCGCCTTCGCGCAGAACATCGCGGACGTGGACGGCATGGATGGACTCTTGGTGTCCATCCTGATCGCGTTCGGTATCGGCACCGGCGTATACTTCTTCAGCTGGGACCTTACGCCGCACCTCGACGATGGACTCGGGATCCCTGTGATCTCCTCCATGATCGCGCTAGCGCTGATGGGCATTGTCGCCGCATTCCGCTTCCACCGCACTTATCCCGGCAGCTTTTGGATCGTGCTGATCGGCGCCTTGTTGCTGATCGCCTCCGGTTGCATGCTCACCACGGACCGTTTCCAGTATCCGATGAAATGGGCGCCCGTGTGGATCACCTGCACCTACGCGGTCGGACAGTTCCTCATCGCTGGAGGAGCCTTGGCGCACGTGCTGGACCCGGATAACCTGTTGAGGAGGGAGGCGCTGACCACGTAAGAATTTCACCCGATCCTTCCCCACACAGCTTTCTCCCGCATTTGTTCGCGTAGTGTCCCCGCGATGCTGGCGTTCTTCGGATCACGCAGGTCGGGGTCCTCGTCCAAGAGCCGTTGCGCGATGCGACGTGCCTGTTGAAGCAGCGCAGCATCCTGCACCAGATCGGCGAGATGCAACTCCGGGATGCCGCTCTGCTGCGTGCCCATGATGTCCCCTGGTCCGCGCAGACGTAGGTCCACTTCGCTGATCTCGAAACCGTCCTGCGTGCGCACCATCGTGTTGATGCGCGTGCGCGAATCATTGCCCAGCTTGCCACCGGTCATCAGGATGCAGTAGCTATGCTCGGCACCACGACCTACTCTGCCGCGTAACTGGTGCATTTGCGAAAGCCCGAAGCGTTCGGCGTTCTCGATCACCATCACGCTCGCGTTGGGCACGTCCACACCCACTTCGATCACCGTGGTGGCCACCAGCACATCGGTCTCACCCTTTATGAAGCGCGCCATCTCGTAGTCCTTCACATCGGGCGTCATGCGGCCATGCACGATGCCAACGGCATACTTCGGCAAGGGGAAGCGCCGCGAAAGACTCTCGTATCCATCGGTGACATCCTTCAGGTCGCTCTTCTCACTTTCCTCGATCAGCGGATACACCACATAGATCTGTCGCCCCTTCGTGATCTCCGTTTCCAGGAAAGCGAAGACGGCATTGCGCGAATGATCATCGCGGTGCACGGTCTTGATCGGCTTGCGGCCCGGCGGCAACTCGTCGATGACGCTGACGTCGAGGTCACCATAAAGCGTCATGGCCAGCGTGCGCGGGATAGGCGTGGCCGTCATCACGAGGACGTGCGGTGGCACCTTGGCCTTGGCGCGCATCCTCGCTCGCTGCGCAACCCCGAAGCGGTGCTGTTCATCGATCACCACCAGTCCGAGGTTTTGGAAGACCACGCGATCTTCCAGCAACGCATGCGTACCGACAAGTAGATGCACCTCGCCGAGCTTCAATGCGGTGAGCAGGCTCTTGCGTTCGGCCGCCTTTGTGCTGCCCGTAAGCAGGCGCACCACAACGGGCAGACCTTCCAGGAAACGCGAGATGCTTTTGAAATGCTGCTGTGCCAGGATCTCAGTCGGTGCAAGGAGTGCCGCTTGGAATCCATTGTCCAGCGCGATGAGCATGCTGAGCAAAGCCACCAAGGTCTTACCGCTCCCCACATCGCCCTGCAACAGCCGGTTCATCTGGTGGCCGCTGCCCATGTCCTTTCGGATCTCCTTGACCACCCGCTTCTGCGCACCGGTGAGTTCGAACGGAAGATGATCGCTGTAGAAGGAATTGAAATGCGCGCCTACATGTGCGAAGACGTTGCCCTTCACATCCTGCTGCATCAGCAGTTTCTGCTTCAGTAATTGCAACTGAATGAAGAAGAGCTCCTCGAATTTCAAGCGGCGTATGGCCAGGTCCAAGTGATGCTGATCCCGTGGCGCGTGAGCCTCAATGACGGCCTCTTCCCGCGACGTGCCGCCGAGTTGCTCGATGAGCGAAGCACTCAAGGTCTCCGGCAACGCACCGTGTATTTGCGGGATCAGCGCATGCAGCAACTTGCCGATGCCACGGCTGTTCAAGCCTTTGGCCGAAGCCTTTTCCGTGGTGCTGTACACGGGTTGCAGCGGCGAGGCGGGACCCTGCTCCCACACGGCGGCAGGCTCGATCTCGGGATGTGCGAGATTGAAGCGGTCGCGGTAGAACGTCGGCTTGCCGTAGACGATATACTCGACGCCATCCTTCAAGATCGGCTGCAACCAACGGATGCCTTTGAACCAGACCAGCTCGATGCTGCCGGTATCGTCGACGAGCTTCGCTGTGAGCCGCCGTGCCTGCTTCTCCCCGATGGTGCGGACCTCCTTCAGCACTCCGCGCAACTGCACCGGTGTGCCTTCATCCGCGATATCGCGAACGCTATTGAAACGCGTACGGTCCACGTAGCGGAACGGGTAGTGCAGCAAGAGATCGCCGAACGTGCCGATGCCCAATTCCTTCCGCAGCAGTTCGCCCCGCTGGGGACCTACGCCCTTCAGGTATTCGATCGGGGTTGCGAGCAGATCGGCCATCGGCCGAAAATAACCCGGCGCAAGGCGCTGATCCGTTCGATCGGGCCGACTTACTTTTCCCCGGCATGGGCATCTACGTAACCCTTATGGTCCTGTGCGGACTGGTCATCTTCTCGTACCTGTTCGACCTGTTCGCCAAGAAAACGCGCTTCCCATCGGTGGTGCTGCTGCTTTTGACGGGCATCGTCCTCTCGCTAATCACGAACTACCTCGGCTGGAAACCAGCGGACAATAGCAAGCTGCTGGCGGTGCTGGGCAATGTGGGCTTGATCCTGATCGTGCTCGAAGGCGCGCTGGAGATCCAGTTTGACAGGGGCAAGATCGGGCTTCTCCGGCGCGCGCTGCTCTCCGCCATCACCGTATTGCTCTTCACCACGGTACTTATCGCCGGGCTGCTGCATCTATTGAGCGACGAAGGCTGGTACGTCTGCGTGCTGAATGCGCTTCCCTTCAGTGTGATCAGCTCGTCCATCGCCATTCCCAGCGCGGCAGGCATGCGGCCCCATGATCGCGAGTTCGTCATCTATGAATCCTCCTTCTCCGATATCATCGGCATTGTGGTCTTCGACTTCGTGCTCTTCAATGACACGGTCACCTCCAAGTCATTTCTCGTGCTGGGCTTCGATATCGGCGCGATCGCATTGATCTCGGTGGTCTTCTGCCTCGCCCTCCTTTGGCTGATGGGAAACATCAAGCACCACATCAAGTTCTTCCTCATCATGTCCGTGCTGGTGATGGTGTATGCGATCGCGAAGCAATTCCACCTCAGCTCGCTCATCATCGTCCTCGCCTTCGGGCTGCTGTTGAACAATGCGCAACGCTTGCGCCACCCGGTGTTCGCGAGCATCTTCCATTATGAGAAACTGCCCGCCGACCTCGACCAGATGAAGACGCTCACCGCCGAGAGCGCCTTTCTCATCCGCACCTTTTTCTTCCTGCTCTTCGGCTACAGCATCGTTCTCTCCAGGCTCGGCAGTCTCCGCGTGCTCGCACTGGGAGGCTTCATCATAGCCGCTATTTATTTCGGCCGCATCGCCATGATGGCACTTGTAGCACCGGAGGAACGCAGCGCTATCCAGCTGATCGCCCCGCGTGGCTTGATCAGCATCCTCCTGTTTTTCTCCATTCCGGAGGAACATGGGCACTTGCTCGTGGGCAACGGCGTGCTCTTCGTGGTGATCCTCTGCACAAGCCTCATCATGTCCTACGGACTGGTGCGGAGCAGAAAGGAAAAGGCAGCCTGAAGAAGAAGCCTTTGACAGACCATCGGCAGCAGGCTCGATCCGATCAATTCAGATCGATGCGGCCCCGAGCATCAACACGGGCTCTTCCAGCATGGACTTGAGAGTCTGCAGGAATGCGGAACCAGTGGCGCCGTCCACCACGCGGTGGTCGCAGCTCAGGGTCAGCTTCATGACATGGCCAGGCACTACCGCGCCGTTCTTCACCACAGGGGTTTCAGCAATGGCGCCTACTGCCAGGATGCACGCGTCGGGCGGATTGATGATGGCGGTGAACTCTTCGATACCGAACATGCCCAAGTTCGAGATGGTGAAGGTGCTGCCCTCCCAATCCTGGGGCTGCAGCTTCTTCGCCTTGGCGCGCTTCGCGTATTCACGCACTTCCGCGCCGATGGCACGAAGCGGCTTGGTGTTGGCGAAGCGCACTACAGGAACGAGCAGTCCGTCCTCCACGGCCACGGCCACGCCGATGTGCACATGTTCGTTGTAGCGGATACGGTCGCCGAGCCAGCTGCTGTTCACCTTGGGGTGTTGGCGCAACGCCATGGCGGCCGCTTTGAGCACGAGGTCATTGAAGCTGATCTTGTCCGGCGCGATGGCCTTATTGATCGCTTCGCGAACACCCATGCAGCCCGTCATGTCGACGGCGATGGTGAGGTAGAAATGCGGCGCCGTGAATTTGCTTTCCGCCAAGCGCTTGGCGATGGTCTTACGCATCTGGCTCACCGGTACCTCGGTGAACTTCTCCTCCTGGACGGCCATGGGCGCCATGCCGCCTTCGAGGTAGCTTTCGATGTCGCTCTTTGTCACGCGGCCTTCATCGCCACTGCCATGCACGCGTGCTATGTCCACGCCGCGTTCTTCCGCGAGACGCTTCGCCAATGGGCTGGCCTTCACGCGACCATTCGTCGGCGCGGCTTCCGCCGTGGCGGTGCGCATGGATGCGAATGCCGGTGTGGGTGCGGGCGCTGCGGTCGCGGTTGCGGCTGTAGCCTTTTCCGGTGCTTGTCTACCCGATCCGCTTTCGCTCGGCTTCGGTGTAGAAGCCAGGTCGGCGCTACCGGTGGTTGCCGGTTCATCCTTCACATCCTTTTCCTTCTTCTCCTCTTTCACCTCCTTCTTCTCCTCTGCCTTGGGCGCTTCCGATTCCTTCAGCAATCCACTGATATCCTCGCCCTTCTTGCCGATGATGGCCAACAGCGAATCCACCGGCGCGGTCTTTCCGGCGGGCACTCCGATGTGCAGCAGCACCCCGTCGTAGTAGCTCTCGAATTCCATGGTGGCCTTGTCCGTCTCGATGTCGGCCAATATCTCACCACTCTTCACCGTGTCGCCGACCTTCTTGTGCCACGCGGACACCACGCCCTCGGTCATGGTGTCGCTCAAGTGCGGCATGTTGATCTTTTCCGCCATGGTTCAATCGTTCAGGAAGGGATAATCCTTTTGCTTGTACACGTCCAAATAAAGTTCGTCCACCGGAGGGTAGGGACTCTCCTCCGCGAATTTCACTGCCGCTTCCACCTCAGCCTTGGCGTCGTCGTCCATCTTGTCCAACTGCGCCTCGGCGGCCCACTTGTTCGCGATGAGTTTCTGGCGCACATCCTCGATCGGGTCGCGCTGCTTGTATTCCTCCACCTCCTCTTTGGTGCGGTAGTTCCCCGGATCGCTCATGCTGTGGCCCCGGTAGCGGTAGGTCTTGATCTCCAACAAGAAAGGTCCCTCTCCGGCGCGCACATGCTTTGCGGCATCGGCGAAGGCATTGTGGACGTCCTCGCAACGCATGCCGTTCACCGGTGCGGAGGGCATGTCGTAGGACAGGCCCAACTTATACAGGTCATGCACATTGCTGGTGCGCTCCACGCTGGTGCCCATCGCGTAGTCGTTGTTCTCGATCACAAAGACCACAGGCAGCTTCCAGAGCATCGCCAAGTTGAAGGTCTCGTGCAGGATGCCTTGGCGCGTGGCACCGTCGCCCATGAAGCAATAGGTCACTTGATCTCCTCCGCGGTACTTGTCGGCGAAGGCGATGCCAGCTCCCAGCGCGATCTGTGCACCAACAATGCCGTGACCGCCATAGAGGTTGCGCTCCTTGTCAAAGAAGTGCATGCTTCCACCCTTGCCCTTGCTGCTGCCGGTGGCGCGACCGAATAGTTCCGCCATCACGTTCTTCGCAGGGGTGCCCAACACCAGCGGATGCGCATGGTCGCGGTAGGCCGTGATGATCCGGTCGTCGCTACCCTTGGCGGTGACGAGCCCGGCAAGGATCGCCTCCTGGCCGATGTAGAGGTGACAGAAGCCGCCGAATTTCTGTTGGGTATACAGCTGACCGGTCTTCTCCTCGAAGCGGCGCATCAGCAGCATGTCCTTGAACCAGCGCAGGTAGGTCGCCTTGTCAAAGGCCGACTTCTCCTTGGATCCGTCCGTCGACTTTTTCGACTTCGGCGAACTGGCGGTCTTGGTGCTCATTCAAATACGGTGATAGGTGGCCAAAGATAGGTCCGCATCCAAGGCGGTCCTTGTGATCAGGTGCTCTTCTTCCGCCCCAGCTGCGAACCATCGAAGCAGAGTGGCAACAACGTCTCCGCGCTGAAGGTCTCGATAACCGGTCCTTTCACGATCCCCATCAGCAAGCGGATCGGACTTTGCTGCCTGCGCTCCTGTTCCACCAAGGCCTGCCTACAAATGCCGCAGGGCGTTACCGGCCGCGAGCCTTTCAGCTGTGGGACCACGATGGCCATGCTCTCCACGGTCCCCTTCGGCATCACGGTCATGGCCGCATGCAGTGCCGTCCGTTCAGCGCAGGTACCCGCCGGATAGCTCGCGTTCTCCTGGTTGCTACCGGGTATCAGTTCCCCGGATTCCATACGCAACGCCGCACCCACCTTGAATTTCGAATAAGGCGCGTAGGCGTTCCGCGCGGCCTTGATGGCCAATTCCAGAAGCTCGCGGTCTTCCTCAGGCAAGGAGGACCAGGAAGTATGCTGCAAATAGTGCAGCGCGATCTTGCGCGTGTTGGCCATGTTCTTGGAGGGGGCCGAAATTACTATGTTGCCTGCCTCCCTTAATGACCGCCACACGATCCATAGATTGCCGCCGCGTTACCTGTATATGAAGACGGCTTCCCTCCTCGATACATTCCAACCCATCGACCTGATGGAGTTGGACCGGGTGACCCTGTTGTCCCGGATGGACACCAAGTATGCCTTTGATATCGCCCGGCTGCCGCAGGTAATAGCCACCCTGCATCCCGAATATCGGGTGCTCGAAGTGAATGGCGTGCGCGGTACGCTTTACCGGACGCTGTACTATGACACTCCGGAACGCAAGCATTATTTCGACCACCACAATGGCCGCACCTTCCGCAGCAAAGTGCGCTTCCGCGAGTACGTCGGTTCCGACCTTTTCTTCCTGGAAGTAAAACGCAAGACCGGTCGTGGAGGCACCGATAAGGCACGCATCCAGGTGGACGCGATCACCAGTGCGATGGACAGCGACCAGCAGGCGTTCGTAAGCGAGGCGAGTAATTGCGACAGACCGCTGGTACCGATGCTTTGGAACGAATTCTCCCGCATCACCTTCGTTCATCGCGAACGTGCCGAGCGCCTGACCATCGACCGGGACCTCTCCTTCTCCAACGCTACCGGAAAAGCCACCATGCCTGACCTCTGCGTGGCCGAACTGAAGGAAGCGCGCACCGGTCATGGATCTCCGTTCACCGCGCTCATGCGCAGCATTCCCGTTCCTCCATCCAACCTCAGCAAGTATTGCATAGGCACCCTCTTGCTGGACCCCGCCATCAAGCACAACAACTTCAAGCCCACCCTGCTGCGCGTCCGCCAATTCGGGACCGCCGCCTGAAACACCAGATCGATGAAGCTATTCGGTATGCACATTTTCGATGCGGACCTCTGGGACCTGATGTTCAAGTTCGGTCTGGACGTGATCATGGTCTTCATCCTCATCCGTCTCATCTACTATCCGATCCACCGCAAGAAGGAAAACCTCTTCACCTACTTCGTCTTCAACTTCCTCATCTTCTTTCTCTGCACCCTGATGAGCGACGTGAAGCTGAGCATGGGCTTCGGCTTCGGTCTGTTCGCGGTCTTCAGCATGATCCGTTACCGCACCGAGCAATTGGAAGTAAAAGACATGACCTACCTCTTCGCCGTGATCACCATCGGCGTGATCAATGCGTTGGCCGGGAAGAAGATCAGTTTGGCCGAACTGCTCTTCACCAATGGGATGCTCCTGCTGCTGGTCTTCGTGCTGGAGCAGGTATGGCTTACGCGCCACGAGGCCATGCGCCAGCTGATCTATGAGCGCATCGATCTGGTGAAGCCGGAAAACAAGGAACAGCTTTACGAGGACCTGCGCATGCGTCTTGGCATCCGCGTAAGCCGGGTGGAGGTGGGCCGTATCGACCTGCTGCGCGACACGGCACAGCTCCGGGTGTTCTACTTCGAGGATGAGCAGGACCACCAAAATTTCCGGGAGGCCATCCCGGATGACAACGATTAGGCCCGCTCGATGAGTGCCACGGCATAGGCGGCCACGCCTTCCTCGCGACCAACGAAGCCCATCTTCTCATTCGTGCTTGCCTTCACCGAGACGGCATCGAACTCCACGGAAAGCAGCTTCGCGATCACCGTCCGCATGGCCTCGGCATGAGGCTTCACCTTGGGGCGCTCGAGGACGATGGTGCAATCCACATTGCCCACCTTCCAGCCCCGATCTAGGAGCAGCTTCACCACCTGGGCAAGCAGTTCACGGCTGTCAGCACCTTTCCAAGCAGGGTCGGTATCCGGAAAATGGATGCCGATATCTCCCAAGGCAACGGCTCCAAGAAGCGCATCACAGATCGCATGAAGAAGGACGTCGGCATCGCTATGTCCCAAGCCTCCCTTGTCATGTGGCACATGCACGCCCCCCAACATGAATGGGCGGTCTGCGACAAGGCGATGCGAATCGTAGCCGAAGCCGACGCGCATGGTCATTCCGTGGCGTCTGAGGACTTCTTCTTCGCCTTGCCGTCGAAGTTCAGGCCGAGGGTGAAGCGCAGGGTATTCGCCAACGGGCTTTGCGTGGTGTTGGCGATGAGGTAGCTGAAGTCCAACGAGAGCATGCTGTACTTCACGCCAAAGCCCATTGTGAAATACTTGCGGTTGCCCTTCGTGGCGGCTTCCCAGAAGTAGCCCGTGCGGAAGGCGAACTGCTTGGCATACCAGTATTCGAATCCACCGCCGTAGTAGATCTCGCTCAATTCCTCCTTGAGCTTGCTGCCGGATTCAACATGCTGCACCCCATCGGCATCCGTGTAAACGCTGCCCGGCGCGTCGCTGAAGGAACCGATGATACCGGCGGCCACGCCGCGATTCGGGTCCTCCCCGCTGAAGATCACATAATTGCCATCGGCGTCCGTCACGGCCACCGGGTTGCCATCGGCGTCCGGTTCGGTCTTGTACACCGGAGGTGTCGGCACCAACAGCTTGTTGATGTCGGCGTTGAAGGTGATGCTGTTGTACTTGTCGAGGTCCACGGTAAGCGCGGGGCCGAGGCGCAGGTTGATGGGCAGGAAGTCCGTGCGCGAGGTCTCGCTATAGGACATCTTGTTACCGATGTTGGAAATGTCCAGACCGAAGGCGAAGGTGGTCTTCTTCTTCGAGATCTGCATCTCATCGTTCTGATAGAAGAAGGAAATATCCGATGCCACTGCTTGGCCCGCCTTGGTATTGGCACCCGCCACATTGAGGCCACCGGTGAGATTGCTGTTGATGTAGCGCAGGGTGATGCCACCGGCGAAGCGTTCGCTGAACTTCTGCGAAAAGGACACGTCCACGGCGAATTCCGTGGGCTTGAAGTCGCGGATCACATTTCCCCCCATATCCGTGAAGGTGATGCTCCCCAGATTGAAGTAGCGCAACGAGCCACCCACGGCACTGCGCTTGTTCAGTTTCTTATATGCCGACAAATAGGTCAGTGTCATATCATTGACCAACGTGTGGAGCCACGGGGAGACCGACAGTTTCACCTCGCTTTCATTCTCGGCGAAGGCCAACTTGCTCGGGTTCCAATGCAGCGCATTGGCATCCGCAGGCAAGGCTACTCCCGCATCGCCCATTCCTCCCGACCGCGAATCCGGCCCGATCATCAGAAAGGGAACGGCCGTGGTGATCGTGTTGAGGTGTGGACCGCATTCCTGCCCGCTAAGTTCACCGATGCAGCCCGTGCTCACACCACCGGGCCCTGCATGAAGCGTGAGCGAGAGCGCAAAGGCGGGAAAAGCGGCCCAGTGGCGGAAGGAAAAGGTCATAGGCAGGTCGATCGGGAAAAGGGCGGCAAATATACGCGGGTTCAAAGGGTTTATTGTGTCTCAACGCAGGATCACCAGCTTCTCGATCTTATCGGCTTTTTCCCCTGTGGGTGTGGTGATGCTGAGACGGTAGACGTATACCCCGCGACCGATCCGGTCGCCATGGTCGTCAAGGCCGTCCCAGGCCAACGGCTCGGAACGGAAGCCGTCGCAATCCAAGATCCGGTTGAGGGTTTTTACCAGCCGGCCGCTCACGGTGAAGATCTGCACCTGGCACTCCAATGTGGTGCAGGGGCGATTGTGCTCGAAATAGAATTCCGTGTGGGTGGTGAAGGGATTGGGGTAGTTCAGCACGTGGGCCAAGGCTAATTCGGCCGAGGGCGCTACCACGAAGTCCGTGTTCTTCTCCGTGCTGTTGTTATACACATCCCAGGCTTTCAGGTCTAGGGTATGGTGTCCCTCCGCGAGCGTGCTGAAGCGGTAGCGCACTTGTCCACTCTTATAGGTGTCCTTGTCGGCCTCATACCAATCGTTCAATACGATGGCATTCTCTGTATTCGCATCCACAACCGCGACCAGGTCGTGTCCGATGCTGCTGCCTGTGGTATTGATGCCGCTCTGGTCGAAGAGCTTGGCATATAGCAGCGGGGTCTCATTGGTGATGCCACCCGGAACGAATTGATCATCGTTCATATAAAGACCAATGGTGGGCCCAATGACGTCTGCGAGGGCGCTGTCGTCCGTTCCGCCCACAAGCGGGTCGTTGGTGTATCCGCAAGCGTTGGCCGTAAGACTTTCGGCATAAACGGATACCCGGCCTGAATCCACCAGATAGTCAATGTCCTTAGGCACTACGAAGGTGAATTGGAATTGCCCTCCGGTCACTGTGGCGCGACCTCGGTACAGGATGTTCTTGCGTACCTTGAAGGGGTAGGGGGTGATTATCCCTGAACTGGGTGGATCATTGTCCAACGTGTTCACCAAGCTCTTCTTATCGAAGACTGTGGGTACCACCGTACCATTGAAATCGGTGAGCACCTCGCCGGTTGGCGCGTTAACGGTGCCACTGATCCGCACCACGGAAAGGGCCTTGATCGTATCGATGGGATTGCCCAGCGTATCTGTGATGGCGGTGATCATCGCCTTATTCCGCGCTAAGGCCAGCCGCGCCGAGGGGTCACCCAGTAGCGTGAAATTGCGATGGTTCACATCCAACCCGGAGGATGGTGTTGACGCCGCTTTGGTGCGGCGATAGATGTCCCCGAGGCGTTGGTCCCGTCCTAATTCATCCGTCGGCTGAAAGACCACATCGTAAAAATGCAGTGAGAGGGTTTGATTCGGTCCCGCATAGGCGAGCCGGGTTGTGGTCATCAGTCCTATTCCGCCTCCATTCGGATTGAGGAGGACATTCTCACCCGCAGAAGTACGAATGGGGTCATCCCAACGGCTGAATTCGCATGTGGCGGTCATAAAAAGCGGCAAGCGGTCCAAATTGGTCCAACCGAGAATGGTCGTGTTATCCAAGAATCGTTCATGGGCCCAGCCGACCTCTCCGCCATGCCCAACGTAATTAACGATCAGGGAACCGCGCTGAACACCGTCCCGCAGATCGTTTTCAGCATCGGGGTAACGCTGTCCTCCAGGCGTAGTGAATTGTACATAGGCATCCAGATAGATCTTGCCGATGTTGATGCACGGGTCCTTCACAGCCGCTTTTTGCGCCAAGGCATCGCTGCTGATCATGAACCCGGTCCCATCCTGGTCGGACGGCCCTTGGCCACGGTCATCTGAGCAGAACAGCACGGAATTGCGCCAGTCGTTGGCCCCGCCATCACTTCCGGAGGTACAGGAAGTGCCCGTAGCGGTGGTGGAAAGTGTGTACTTATCATAGTTCAGTAGTTTGTTCACCGCATCATGTGCCTGCCCCAAGCTGCTGACTGGCAGGCGTCCCACACCCATGTCCACCAGATCGGTAGAGGCCTCGCCTTCGCTATCATCCAAGGTGATGAAATAATCATCCGAGGTATAGGAACTCCTGAAGGTCCAAGAATTATAGGTCTCATAGGTGGGTAGCCAATTCTGATTGCTCGGTGCTTGGGACAGGTTGTTGTACGATCCATCGCCAAAAAGCAGAAGATAGCGGGGTAATAATGCCGGGTCCGCACCGGCCCGGTCATAGAGCATTTTCATATAGCGCTTGATCGCGGTGGCATCGCGCTGACCTGAGGAGAATTCATTGAACACTTGCTGCGGCGTGACCAGCACCACGGAAAGTCCTTCCTCCGCGCGGTGGTCCGCCAAGCGCTGGGCCTCAGACATGAACGTCGGTGGACACACGATCACGAAATCGGTAGCTGTGGGCGTGGCATGCAGGTCCTGATTGGGTACTACTCCTGCCGCCGTGGGTTGCAAGAGTCCCGAACCCTTGAATGCGATGAATTCTCGCAGGCTATCCGTGGAAATGATGAAACTCTTCGCCGCGCCGCTCACCGTCACGGGTACCTCGCGCGCATCCTCTGGTTTTGACACTTCCCAGATATGCTCCACTGCACCTGCTTGATCAAGGGTGAATTGCCCCACATGTCCAGCACCCACAGAGTGTAGGTCGCGGAAGGCTAGTTGATCACCGGTGAACTTCAGGTCTCGGCGGGCATTCATCTCCAGGAAATCCATATAGGCCACCGAAGTGACGGGATCGCTCTTCACATAGGTGACGGAAATGGGCAGGTTACTGCCGCTGCCTTGCACATTGAACAGTGCGCTGACATATTTGCCATAATCACCATCCTCGGAAACGGTACTTGATGGGATAGTAATCGTATTGGTAGCCCCCCCTGCTTGTACGGTAAATGAGCTCGCCGCACCAATGGACCGCCCCAGCACATTCACCTGCAAGCTTACGGGGTCAGCAGTATGTAGATACGGCACGCTGAAATTGTAATTGTATGTTAACACCTGGTCATAGGTCTCGGAGAACATCGTGCGTCCGGATTTGATGAGGTTCACCGCATCCCGGTCGATCACCTGCCGGTCACTGAACGTGGTGACCTCGTCCGTCACCGGCTGGGTGCTCAGCACTGCGTTGGAAATCCGTTTCGGGGGATCCACCCCGATGCCCACGAAGTAGCTGGCCGAATCCGTATAGACATTCTTCACATGGTTGAAGAGGGTACCATCCGCATTCTCCTTCCACCCTTGTGGACCGCTGGCATAGAAGAGGATCCGGTCACCGGGGTCGAAGTGGCCATCGCCGCCATCTTCCATCAGCACGGCATTCTCCAAGAGGTCAGTTGGTAGGAAGGGCAGATTGGTGAAAGGCAGGGGGCCGGTATGGTTCCCATAGATGTTGATCGCATCGGACTGTAGGTCTGCCATGTGCACGCCCAAGGCTTGCAGGAAGGCATAGGTCAATTCATACACTCCGTCTTGGGTAACGGAAAAGCGGTACCAACTACCGCTGGCGAGTTTTGAATGATCCGGATAGGTGCCAGAACGATGCGTACCGGTCTCGCCACCGTGCTCCTCGACGAACTGTAGCCTATAGGAATCCAGCAGCTCCACTTGGCCTGTTGCGGCATTCTTTCTATAAGGTTCGATATCGACCGTGCCAAAAGGCTGTTTCCGTGAGATGCCCAGACGGGTGTGAAGTATCGGATCGCTGGCCGGTGTGTAGCCGCGGGGGACGGCAACAGGTCCCGTCGTTGGCACGGGAACGTACTTGACGTCGACGAGATATGCGGTGAAGCTTGTGGTCCCCATCGATAGGGCCTTCATTTCATGCGCCATCGGTAGTTTCAGGTCCCCGGAAAGTATTGCCTTGTCCCACCAGGTCGGCAATTGCGCCATGTTAGCCGTGGTTGGTATGTCATGCTTGTCCTTGCCTGCGGATGCCACCTTAGAGGAAGAAACCTCTCCGGCCGAGGTTCCGACAGCAGTTCCGGTCTTGTTCGCGGGAGTCAGGACCTGGGTGGAGGCACTAAGGGAGAGCAAAATGAAGAGGGATCCGGTCAGGAGGCGCATACAGTGAAAAATAGGCTGTTTCGAAGGGGTTCGGGCCGAAAGTATATATTCGACCCGCGTGTTTTGGACACTCCGTGAACGACCATCGTACGCCCTTATTGCAACAGGTGAGAACAACGAACTGCGAAGCGCTGCGTATACTTGGCGTTCCAATAGCATAGAACGATCGGTAGCATGATGACACGGACCGGCAGGTGTTTGGCCTTAGGGATGGCCCTCGGAGTGATCGGTATCCTGTCCGCATTCGCGCAGGATCCGCAGTTCACGCAGTTCTATGCGAATCCGCTCTACCTCAACCCGGCATTCGCAGGAACGGCGCGTTGCCCGCGGGTAGCCTTGAACTATCGCAACCAGTGGCCGGCCCTTAGTGGGACCTTCGTCACAACGAGCGCGAGCTACGACCAGGACGTGCGTGGACTGATGGGCGGACTAGGGCTTTTGGTCACGAACGACCAGGCGGGCAAGGGCACCTTGAACACCACCACCGTCAGCGGCATCTACTCATACACCCAAGCGCTTACGCGGAAGTTGTCCCTCAAGGCCGGCTTCCAAGCCACCTATTTCCAAAAATCACTGGACTGGAACAAGCTGACCTTCGGCGACCAGATAGATCCTAGGCGGGGCTTCATCTATAATACGAATGACGTGCCTCGCGGGGGCAGCGTATCCAACGCGGACTTCTCCGCCGGTCTGTTGGCATACACGGATATCTTCTTCGTCGGCTTCGCGGCCAACCACCTGACGCAACCGAATGAGTCTTTGATCGTAGGAGAGAGCAAGATGCCCATGAAGATCACCGCCCATGCCGGAGCGGCGATCCCCTTGGGCATGCGCGGCAAGTACGGCGAACCAAAAACACGGATCTCACCCAACATACTATATCAGCAACAGGCCGCGTTCCGTCAATTGAACTTGGGATTGTATGTTGACCACGGCCCGATCATGGCCGGTGTATGGTACCGCTCCAAGGATGCGTTCATCGCATTGATCGGCTTCCAGACCGACCACCTCAAGTTCGGTTACAGCTACGATGTCACAACCAGCAAACTCACTACGGCCACCGCGGGATCACATGAGGTCAGCCTGACGTTGCAATTCGACTGCAAGCGAAAGCACAGAAGGGTAAGGACCATACCATGCCCCACGTTCTAAGAAGGAAGCAAGGAACCACGAATCCATGAACACCATGAACCTGATACGGAACCTCGGCCTACTGGCTGGATCCGCCGTACTGCTTAGCAGTTGCGGGTTCGAGAAAAGCAGTGCCACCGGTTGGAACTACAACGACCCCAAGAACGGGGGCTTTGAGAAATCCCCTTTTGCGGAACAGGAGACCGGCCCAGGGCTGGTCCTTGTAGAGGGCGGCCAATTCACCATGGGCCGGGTCACCGATGACCTGACCCATGATTGGAACAATATCCCCCGGACAGTTACCGTGTCCTCCTTCTATATGGACGAGACGGAGGTGACCAATCAGTACTGGTGCGATTACCTCTATTGGTTGAGCCACGTCTATGGGGCGGACTATCCGGAGATCTATAAGAAGGCCCTGCCTGACACCTTGGTCTGGCGCAGCAAACTGGCATTCATGGAGCCGAAGGTGGAGTACTACCTGCGCCATCCCGCGTACCGCGACTATCCGGTCGTGGGGGTGAACTGGCTTCAGGCCAACGATTACTGTGCATGGCGCGGTGACCGCGTGAATGAGGCGATTCTGATCCGTGAAGGTCTGTTCTTGGAGAACCCCAACCAGGTCAATGAGGACCACTTCACCACCGACAGCTATCTCGCCGGGCAATATGAGAGCAGTAAAAAGGTGGATGGGCTGGAGGATTATAACCCCAATAGTGATACGCGTAACGTACGCATGGAGGATGGCATCCTGCTGCCCCGTTACCGCTTGCCGACCGAAGCCGAATGGGAATTCGCCTCCTATGGACTTGTGGGCAATACCGTTGACGAGCGCGTCGTGGAACGTCGCGTGTATCCATGGAATGGCCACTATGTCCGCTATGACAGCCACAAAAAGGGAGGCCAGTTCTTCGGTGATTTCCGCGGCAACTTCATGCGCGGCCGTGGGGATTACATGGGCGTCTCAGGAAGCTTGAACGACAATGCGGACATCACCGCACCGGTCTTCAGCTATTGGCCGAATGACTATGGCCTCTACAACATGGCCGGTAATGTGAGCGAATGGACCATGGACGTCTACCGTCCATTGAGCTTCGAGGAAGAGAGTGGCCTGCAGCCCTACCGTGGCAATGTATTCAAGACCAAGGTGCTCAACAGCGATGGTGGTATCGCGGACAAGTATGACAAGGTGATGTACGATATTGATGGCGTGAAATACTGGCTTACCGAGTTCCAGACCAAGATGCAAGGACGTGCATCGGACGAGGAGGCCAAGCTCATCGACGACCTGATGACCAAGATCGATCAAGCGGTGGACCTCAACGATACCCGCAAATTCGACGACGCCAACCAGCTCGTGCAGGATATGGTGGACATGATCAAGGCACAGGACCTGGAGATCTGCCCTAAACTGCTTGCCGGCCTCAGTGAATATGAGAAGGAACAGCCGGGCGATGTGAAGATGCGCGATGTGACGGTGGAAGAGAATATCGACCGCCGCAACTACAAGCAATCCGACAACATCGACTACGTGGACGGCGACGTCCAAAGCAGTATCTACTACGACCAGCCCGACTATCAGGGCAATCCAATGTATGACTGGGGCAAGACCTCACTGGTCAATGACCACTCGCGCGTGTATAAGGGCGCCAGTTGGGCCGACCGCATCTATTGGGCCAACCCGGGCACTCGCCGCTTCTTGGATGAGCGCCAAAGCACCGCCACCATCGGTTTCCGCTGCGCGATGACCCGCGTGGGTGCACCAGTGGGCCTAGGTGACTCCGATCGTCGTAAGAGCCTGAAGAAGTAACTGTTCCAAGATCACAAAAGGCCCCGGTCACGCAAGTCGTGGCCGGGGCCTTTTCTTTGCGGCATGGTGGACACCGAACAGCTGCATAAGGCATTCCTTAGTTCCAACGGAGCCTGCACGGATACGCGAAAACTTCTGCCTGGCGGGATGTTCTTCGCACTGCGCGGGCCGAACTTCGATGCAAATTCCTTCGCCGCTGAAGCGCTGAAACAAGGTTGCGCCTTCGCCGTGGTGGATGATCAAAGCGTGGTGACCGATGAGCGCTTCATCCTTGTCACCGATGTGCTGAAGGCCTTGCAGGAATTGGCGCGCCACCATCGACGCAGCTTGGATATCCCGTTCATCGCCATTACCGGTACCAACGGGAAGACCACCACCAAGGAGCTGGCGTTCGCAGTGCTTTCGGCGGACCGGCCCACGCTGGCCACCGAAGGCAATCTGAACAACCACATCGGCGTGCCGCTCACGCTGCTGAACCTGAAGCCGGAGCATCGCATCGCCATCATCGAGATGGGTGCGAGCAAGCTTGGGGACATCGCCGAACTGTGTGCCATTGCGGAACCTACGCATGGGCTGATCACCAATATCGGAAAGGCTCATCTGGAAGGCTTTGGAAGCGTGGATGGCGTGATCCGGACCAAGACCGAATTGTATGCCTGGCTCCGGGAGCATCACGGCCTAGCCTTCGTCAATGGTGATGATGCCTTGCTGATGGAGAAAAGCCAAGGGATCCTCCGCGAGACATACGGCACCAGTGACGGCAATGATCTCCGGGGAAGATCGAAGGAAAGCGGAACACCCTTCCTACATGTACAGTTTGAGAATTCCGACAAGATGGGCACCAGGGAGGTGGAGACGCATTTGATCGGCGACTACAACACGCCGAACGTGCTGGCCGCGATCGGCATGGGCCGCCATTTCCACATCGCCGACGAGGTGATGAAGGATGCCATCAGCAACTACCGCCCTGCGAACAGCCGCTCACAATTCAAGGACACGGGCCGGAATGAACTGGTGCTGGATGCGTACAACGCCAACCCCACCAGCATGGCTGCGGCGCTGGAGAACTTCGCCAAGCTGCCATCGGACCGGAGGAAGCTGGTGATCTTGGGTGATATGCGCGAATTGGGCGCAACGAGCGCCGAAGAGCATCAAGCCATCGTGCGACAACTTGAGAAGCTTGGACTCGACGCCATGTTGGTCGGCGGAGAATTCATGAGGACCAGCGGCGGAAATTCACTCCGCCGATTTGCCGATGCCGAAGCCGCTCTAACGGCGTTGACCGAGGAACACCCAGAAGCCTCGATCATCTTGATCAAGGGGTCAAGAGGCATTAAGCTGGAAACAGTGATCCCGGCACTTTAGTCGAAAGGATTACCCCTCCTTCAGCACGCTCCTTCCGATCACGATCCGCTGCACCTCGCTGGTGCCCTCATAGATCTGCGTGATCTTGGCATCGCGCATCAAGCGCTCCACGTGGTATTCCTTCACATAGCCATAGCCACCATGCACTTGCACGGCCTCCACGGTGGTCTTCATGGCCACTTCGCTGGCGAAGAGTTTGGCCATGCTGCTGGCACGATCGTAGTCCAAATGCCGGTCCTTCAGCCATGCGGCTTTGAAGCAAAGCAGGCGCGCGGCCTCGATCTCCGTGGCCATGTCGGCCAACTTGAAGGCAATGGCCTGGTGCTCACTGATCGGCTTCCCGAAAGCCTTGCGCTCCTTGGAATACGCCACAGCCAATTCAAATGCACCGCTGGCGATCCCCAAGGCCTGTGAAGCAATACCGATGCGGCCACCGGCGAGAGTCTTCATGGCGAACTTGAATCCGAAGCCATCCTCGCCGATGCGGTTGGCCTTGGGCACTTTCACATCCTGGAACATCAGTGTGTGGGTGTCGCTGCCGCGGATGCCGAGCTTGTCCTCCTTTGCTCCCACCACGAACCCGGGCATGCCCTTTTCCACGATGAGGCAGTTGATGCCTTTGTGTCCTTTGGCCACATCCGTCTGGGCCATCACCAAATAGGTGCTGGCGCTGCCTCCGTTGGTGATCCAGTTCTTCGTGCCATTCAATAGGTAGTGATCACCCATGTCGATAGCGGTAGTGCGCTGGCTGGTGGCATCGCTACCGGCCTCGGGCTCGCTAAGGCAGAATGCGCCGATCACCTCCCCCTTCGCCAAGGGCACGAGGTACTTCTGTTTCTGTTCCTCGTTGGCGAATTCCTCCAGACCCCAGCAGACGAGGCTGTTGTTCACGCTCATCACCACAGAGCAGCTGGCGTCCACCTTGCTGATCTCTTCCATCGCCAGCACGTAGCTGATGGCGTCCATGCCGCCGCCGCCGTACTTGGGATCCACCATCATGCCGAGAAAGCCGAGCTCGCCGAGTTGGCGGATCTCCTCCTTCGGGAAGCGCTGTTCGCGGTCGCGGTCGATCACGCCCGGCTTTAATACGTTCTGGGCAAAATCCCGGGCGGCATCGCGAACGGCCTTCTGCTCCTCGCTCAATTCAAAATCCAATCCGGATACGGCTGTGGCTTCCATGGATAACGGCTTATGGTGGTGTGGGCAAATGTAGCGGATACCTTCGCCCCGCGCGATCCATTTGCGCATCCGGAGATGGAAGGAAACAGCCGCGTGATCGGTGTAATGAGCGGCAGTTCATTGGACGGCATCGACCTTGCCCTGTGCGAATTCAAACCGCATGGAAAGGGATGGTCCTTCACGCTGGAAAAGGCGGAGACCGTGCCTTACACCGATGCCATGCGCCAACGGCTGCTGCAGGCCACCGAAGCCGATGCCTTGGAATTGGCCCGGCTGCACCGCGACATCGGCATCGCCATCGGCAACGCCTGCAAGGAACTGCTGACGGGCACTTCCGCGGATGCCATCGCTTCCCACGGCCACACCATTTTCCATCAGCCAGATGAAGGCCTGACCACCCAAGTGGGTGATGGGGCGCGCATCGCGGCGATCACGGGATCGCCAACGGTCTGCGACTTCCGCTCGATGGATGTAGCCCTGGGCGGGCAGGGAGCGCCGCTGGTACCGTTCGGAGAACGCGAACTCTTTCCAGACCACAAGGCCTTTGTGAACCTGGGCGGCATTGCGAATATTTCGATCCACCAAGGGAAGCAACCCGTTGGATATGATGTCTGTCCGTGCAATCAAGCGCTGGACATGCTGGCCCGCGAGGACGGCAGGGCCTACGATGCAGGCGGCGCCTTGGCCCGCTCCGGGGAGGTGGACCTCGAGCTCTTGGCGAAACTGAATGCTCTCCCTTTCTATCAACAGAAACCGCCCCGCTCACTCGGCCGCGAATGGTTCGATGCGTATGTGAAGCCCCTGATCACGTCAAAGACGCCACTGGCAAACCGCCTGCGAACGGTGACCGAACATATCGCCTTGTTGGTGGCCGGCGAGCTCGATCGAGCAAAGGCTGGAAACGCGCTGATCACCGGTGGTGGCGCACATAACACTTTTTTGATCGAGCGCATAGCGGCATTGGGCTCCACAAAGCCCGAGTTGCCTTCGAAGGAGATCATCGATTATAAGGAGGCGTTGATCTTCGCTTTCCTCGGGATGATGCGGTTTCGCGGGGAGCCGAACACCTTGGCCAGCGTCACCGGCGCGACACGGGACGGCATCGGAGGTGCGGTGTATCTGCCCAATTAACAGGGGGCAAGGGATAAACGCGTTCGGCAGACCAAGGCCACCGATGGTGCTCGGCTACTTTTGGGCCTTGCAATAGCCCGAAATGAGAGAAGCATTGAGGAGATTCGAGGAGCGTGCTCCAGAGATCGTGTTCGAGTGGACGGATGCTCCAACAGGTGCCCGGGGCTGGGTGGTGATCAACAGCCTGCGCGGCGGCGCGGCCGGCGGTGGCACGCGCATGCGCAAAGGATTGGACAAGCGCGAGGTGATGAGCCTCGCCAAGACCATGGAGGTGAAGTTCACCGTGAGTGGACCGGCCATCGGTGGTGCCAAGAGCGGCATCGACTTTGACCCCGCTGATCCGCGTAAGCGCGAAGTGCTGGAGCGCTGGTATAAGGCGGTGATCCCCTTGCTGAAGAACTACTACGGCACTGGCGGCGACCTGAACGTCGATGAGTTGCACGAGGTGATCCCCATCACGGAGCAATACGGACTGTGGCATCCGCAGGAAGGCGTGGTCACTGGCCACTCCAACGGCGACCAAGGCTCCAAGGTGCGCATCCTGGGGCAACTTCGCACCGGCGTGAGCAAGCGTGTGGAAAATCCAGCATACACACCGATCCCGGGCCGCTTCGCCGTGGCCGATCTCATCACAGGCTGGGGTGTGGCTGAAAGCGCAAAGCACTTCTACCGGATCCATGGTGGAAGCATCGCAGGCAAACGCGTGATGATCCAAGGTTGGGGTAATGTGGCCTCCGCCGCTGGGCACTATCTGGCAAAAGAAGGCGCCCTGATCACCGGCATTCTCGACCGTGTGGGCGGATTGATCGCGCCGAAAGGATTGAGTGCCGAGCAGGTGGAGCAACTCTTCGTGAACAAACGGAACAACACGCTGGACACACCGGACCTGCTCCCCTTCGAAGAAGCCAACCAGCGCATTTGGGACAGCGGTGCGGAGGTCTTCCTCCCCTGTGCCGCCTCCCGGCTTGTCACGCGCGATCAAGTGGATCGGCTCTGCGCCGCGGGACTGGAAGTGATCGCCAGTGGTGCCAATGTGCCCTTCGCCGATCCGGAGATCTTCTACGGCCCCATTGCCGAGCATGCAGACGCCAAGGTCAGCGTGATCCCCGACTTCATCGCCAACTGCGGCATGGCACGCGTATTCGCCTATTGCATGCAGGACGGCGTCGAACTCACCGACCAAGCCATCTTCAGCGACGTTAGCAACGTGATCGGCAACGCACTCGAACGCGTGCATGCCAAGCACCGCGGAAAGGACCAGATCACCAATACCGCCTTCGGTATCGCACTCGAACAATTACAGCACTGAAATTTTCCGGGGGCTTTCCCCGTTCAATCCACAACACGAACCCCGACCGATGCATTTTCTCCTATCAGCCCAAGTGCAACAAGCCGCTGGCAGCGTCGTCCAAGCCGCGCAGCAAGTGGTGACCGCCCCCGTGGTGGTGAACACCCCGCAAGACCAGCTCAGCCTCTGGGACCTGATCAGCTTCGGCGGCTGGTGGATCATGGGGCCACTCGCCCTGATGAGCCTCGTTACGGTTTACATGGTGATCGAGCGTTCCATCGTGCTGCGCAAGGCCTTGAAGGAAGAGGCGGACTTCATGCCCAAGCTGCGCGACTATATCCATGAGGGCAAGATCGACAGCGCCCGCAACCTCTGCTCGCAGAACGGATCGCCCGGCGCGCGCATGGTGGCCAAGGGCATCCAGCGCATGGGCATGCCTTCGCGCGAGATCGAAAGCGCGATGGAGACCGTGGGACGCATCGAAGCGGTGAAACTGGAGCGCGGCATCAACCTGCTCAGCCTCTTCGCGAAGCTCGCTCCGATGTTCGGTTTCATCGGTACCATCATCGGCGTGATCAAGATCTTCTATGACATCTCGCTCACCGACAACATCAGCATCTCGGTGATCTCCGAAGGTCTCTACCAGAAAATGGTGACCTCCGCCTCCGGCCTCATCGTGGGCATCATCGCCTTTGTGGGCTACCACATCGTCAACACGCTCATGGACAAGGTGATCTCCCGCATGGAAAGGAGTTCCATGGAATTCATGGACCTGCTTCAGGAACCGACCAAATAGACCATCGCCATGCAATTGCGCCGCCCCAAACGGGAGCATGCCGAGGTGAGCACCGAGTCGCTCAACGACATCATGTTCTTCCTGTTGCTGTTCTTCCTCATCATCAGCACCATGGCCAATCCGAACGTGATCAAGTTGATGCTGCCCAAGAGCGCCAACAATGAAAAGGCGATCAAGGCGCCGGTGAACGTTTCCGTCACCAAGGACCACCAGTACACCATTAACAAAACGCCTGTACCCTTCGATCAATTGGAGCCCGCGCTGCAGGAAGCCGTGAACGGGATGGACGAGCCCACCGTGGTCTTGAACTTCGACCGGGAGTTGAGTGTACAGGACCTCGTTGATGTGATGCAGATCGGTGCGAAACTGAAGATCAAGATGGTGCTCGGCACCCAGAAGAACTCCTAAGGAATGGTGGCCGCAGTGGATGACAACCCCGTTCAGCGCAAAGGCATCGCGCTCACGATCTCCATCGTGCTGCACGCGCTGATCCTGCTGTTCTTCCTGCTCTACAAAATCATCACCCCCATCCCGCCCTTCCCCGATACCGAAGCCATAGGAGGCGGTGGCAATCTGGAACTATCGTTGGGGACCAGCGAGTTCGGCATGGGTGACAACAGCGCGAGCGAAACACCCGCAGTAGCTTCAGCGCCTGCGCCAGCGCCCACGCCGGAAGTGAGCCACGACGAACCCTTGTTGACCGGTGTTGATGAAAGCAATGTGGCGGTGAAGGATGAGCCGAAGCCGAAAACACCAAAAGAGAAGACACCCAAGCCGAAGACGCCGGAAAAGCCCAAAGTGCCCACGGTGAGCACGGGTCTGTCCACCGCGTTGAACGCTTGGAACACACCCGGGACAGGTAGCTCCGGCAAAGGGAGCTCGACCACTCCAGGAACGGCCGGTGGTGCGACAGGCACAGCGAATGGCACGGGCATCGGAACAGGCCCCGGCCCGTATGCAGGTCCAGGCTACACCATCGATCTCGCAAACCGAAGCGTGCGCAAAAAACCGGTGATCAACGACAAGCCCAACGTGGGTGGCAAGGTGGTGATGGACATCTGGGTGGACCCCGATGGCAAGGTGACGCGCGTGAACCAGAACACAAGCCTGAGCACCACGCTGGACCAGACCCTCGTGAGCATCGCCAAGCGCGCCGCCCTGGAAAGTGCCTTCTACCCCGATCCCAAGGCCCGGGACGATCAAAAGGGCACCATGACCTTCATCTTCACGCTCCAGTAGCCGTGGACTACGAACAGACGCTGGCGTACCTCTACGCGCGTCTACCCATGTATTCGCGCATCGGCAAGGCGGCCTATAAGGCGGACCTTTCCAATACGCACGCTTTGATGGATGCACTCGGCCATCCGGAGCAAGGTCTGAAGTGCATTCACGTCGCCGGCACCAATGGCAAAGGCAGCGTGGCCCACATGCTCGCCAGTGTCCTGCAGGAAGCGGGATACAAGACCGGTCTGCACACGTCGCCGCATCTGAAGGATTTCCGCGAACGCTTCAGGATCAACGGCGAAATGGTTCCGAAGGAGGCTGTGTCGGCTTTCGTGGAAGACCATCGTGCTGCGTTCGAACCGATCGAGGCCTCCTTCTTTGAGTGGGGCGTAGCGCTCGCTTTCCAGTGGTTCCGGGACCAGCAGGTGGATATCGCCGTGATCGAGACCGGGCTTGGCGGCAGACTCGACAGCACGAACGTGGTGATGCCCGAAGTGAGTGTGATCACCAACATCGGCTGGGACCATGCGGACCTGCTCGGCGATACGCTGGAGAAGATCGCGGGCGAAAAGGCGGGGATCATCAAACATCAGGTGCCCGTTGTGATGGGTGAGGCTGCGGGATCCATTGCCGAAGTATTCCGGAAGAAGGCGAAAGAGATGGAAGCGCCGATCCAGTTCACGGACCAGCAGACAGCCCTTCCTTATTCATTGGACCTCGCAGGCCCTCATCAGGAGCGCAACGCCAGAACGGTCGTGGCAGCGGTACACATCCTTCAAGAGCGGGGCTGGTCGATCACGGAGGAACAGATCGCTCGCGGCTTGGCGAACGTGCGGAAGAACACCGGTTTCGCCGGGCGTTGGCAAACCATCGGAATCGATCCGCTCACCATTGTGGACGTGGGCCACAACGAGGATGGCCTGCGGATCGTGAAGGACATGCTGGCCAGAACACCGCATGAAAAGCTGCACATCGTGCTTGGCACGGTGAACGACAAGGACCTCACACGTATGCTGGCCCAGTTGCCAAAGAGCGCAACGTACTACTTCTGCAAGGCGGACATTCCCCGTGGGCTGGAGGCCGAAAAACTGGCCCATCTGGCTGAAAACGCCGGTCTGCACGGCACGGTCCATAACAGCGTGGCCGCCGCATTGGACGCCGCCCGTTCCGCCGCCGGCCTGAAAGACCTCGTACTGGTCTCAGGCAGCATTTTCACAGTAGCTGAGGCGCTGTGAGTGGAACGATTATATTCGCAGCCCGATTTCGGGGAGCATAGCTCAGCTCGCTGGTTTGAGCATTGAAATATTGGGAGCATAGCTCAGCTGGTTTAGAGCATCTGCCTTACAAGCAGAGGGTCGCTGGTTCGAATCCGGCTGCTCCCACTCTGATCCGCTGGCCCATGAAGCGGTGATTGA